>Ga0208903_1000985_pt1 | contig 17902 bp, 20 predicted proteins | sample AntAceMetag02UKJ_FD_184769 | JGI IMG/M metagenome (GOLD analysis project Ga0208903, IMG submission 184769) | Saline lake microbial communities from Ace Lake, Antarctica - Antarctic Ace Lake Metagenome 02UKJ (SPAdes) (version 2) | ecosystem: Environmental > Aquatic > Non-marine Saline and...
TGTTGGACGTGTTTATCGGTGAGTGATTCGCGTTTTGAGGCATTCATTATACGGAAGTATTTCGCGACGGCATTTTCGAGAGTGTTGAGCTGCTCGTCTTTCCAGTTTTCCATGGGGTATCTCCTGCGTTAATTATTATAAATATTAACACGGGATACTTTGCTGGGCAAGCTTCCGTGAACTTTGTCCCGCACACCGCACACTATTTGTCCTGTTCAGTGGTCCGCAGACCTACTATACTGTTACTGACCCGCTTGCTGTTCTGTTTCACCCGAGGCTTCCCTACCTCAACCCCTTGCAGGCGGCAGGTGGGTCACTTCCTTTTCAAAGTAGCTCATGCGGTCTTCCCATTTAAAGATAGCGTTCTTCCATAGGTCGTGGTCCGCGGTCAGTGCGGCGGTGATGGTTGAGATAGGCGCACCCATTTTCCACCCTAGTTTAATGGCATCCTCATAGGCTACGGCGTCGTCTAGCCACTGTTCTGAGTCTTTGTCTTGGGTGGCATAGTAATGGCATAGGTGGGCGCACGATTGGTCTGTAAGCGTTCCGTTTGGGCCTTCTAGCAGGAATGGGGTTTCATTTTTCATCTTGTTTCTTCCTTCGTTCTTCCCATTCACGTTGTCTGTCGCAGACGGTGAGAAAAGCTCCGTACAGCGCGGCTGTTGTTATCACCAACATAAGTGTCCCGCAGAGTATTGACAGCAAATGAGTCATCATAGCTATTTTCCTTCTTTGGTTGTCCCGTGGGCCGCGACGTCTTTGCCATAACGCATAGTTCTCGTATAATAAACTACGAGCCCTCTGCACCCTTGCTGTCCGAGGTTCCCTGCCTCCACCTCACGTAAGGTGTGGGGGGTTCGACCTTCTACTTCCCAAAAACGTATAGCGCGATCCCTGCTAGTAGTCCGCCGCTTACTGCGGTGATTACCAGTTCGTGCTTCTTGTACCAAGGTTCGAGGTCCGCGTCGTGCGCTTCTTCCATCTTGGTATCGAAATTATTTACACGGTTCACGACAAGTTCTACTTCTCGCACGGGGTGTTTCATCCACTTCGGATCATTGCCTTGTAGCAACCATCCCATTACTTCGGAGTAGACCCATCGATTCACGGTGCGTGGTCCGAGGTCCGAGATTGCATGTACTTTCTTCGGCTTCGGGAATAATTTGCCATGCGGGTTCTTTTTAATTCGACGATAGAGCGTGGGCCGTGAGCATTTTGCTATGAGGCAAACTTCATCGATGGTGATTAATTCTTTCATGTCTTTTCTCCACAATGTTTAAAGAAGATTATATGCGACTTTATGCAACATGTCCATTAGTGAACAGAGCCTCCAACATCGTCAAACACGAGCGAAGATTCTTCAGCATGAGAAGCGGCGTTGGACATACAGGATGAGAGTAAACCGATTGCGGAGGGTGTGTCGGGTGACATGATAAGTAGTTGGGTAATAAGTTGGGTAAGGGCACCACCGATTGCGGGTCCTTGTGCCAGTCCCATGGTATTAAACTCTTCTAGCATTTCTGCCGCGAGTTCTGCGGCAGTGTAGAAGTCTTTTCTGGCTTGTTTTTCAGCCTTGGAGTAATCGTTGCCATGCTTTTTCAACTTCATTAAGCCTTTGTCGTTTTGCTTCGGGCTTTAGCGTAGCATCCTTTTCGATCAGAGTAAGAGTTTGGTTAACCACATCGTTGATCTGGGATACTGCCCAAGTCCATTCGATGTCACTTACGCGTTTGTCGGCTTCCATGTGTCTACCTCCGCGTACCACTTACCACCTTTGCTTTCGCAAACTTGGACGTTGATCCATTCGTCAGATTGACCCGTGAGCCACGCTGCGAGTTCTTCTCTCTTTATGCTGATGTTGCACTTGACCCATTCAGGAGCCTTTTCGTTTGGTTTCTTTGCCATTAGGCCGTCTACAAATACTTTATCTACCATCATTTTTCTCCTTATAAAAAAATGCCCCGAGCCGGGGGCAACCGAACTCGGGGGGGGTCTTAACTAACTACGGATGAGTATGTTGCCATGCTCACGATCATTATACACAGGGGTATGGGAGAAGCAACACTTAATCGCATACATTCTCCGGACATTCCGCTGTTTTGGGGTTATCAGTAATTGATAAAAGGCAGACAGTGCAGTACCGCACCAACTCAGTTTCGGTTTTTTTCACAATTTCGAGGGATTTCCTACACTTCGGGCATTCGTTCTTAATCAACCTTTGGTGTGTCGTTCCCTTTTCGTATGTTTTTAAATCCATTGCTATCCCCTTGCGCTTCTTTATACCAGTCGAATACTAGGCGCAGTTGCCCACCAATCGTCCGGCCTTCCGCCTTAGACAGTTCTTTTATCTCTTCATACACTTCTCGCGGTACGAGAATGCTTTTCCAACGTGTTGTATCCATGTTTTATCTCTCCGATGCCCCCGGATATCTAAGATAATATAGGAAGATATATAGGAATGCAAGGAAAAGCCGGGTTTCAAGGTTTCATTGTTATGGCTTCCACGCGCCTGTTTAAAGCGCAAGCCACGTGGTAAAGGTCTCTTTCCCATTTATACAATTCATCCCTTTTTTGTTTTGACGGATGAGGCGCGTTGAACGTCTTCCCTTTCAAAAAACTTTTCGGCTTCTGTTTGTGCCTCATCGATTGGTTTTAATTCCATCACTCTTTCTCCTTTACCCAGCGATTGCCGAGTATCAAATACTGCATCTTTCGCCAGAACCAGTTCGGTTCGCACCCTTTGTTTGGTACCCAGATCATTCCTGTATCATCGGGTGTATTACCAAAGAGGTAGCACTTCCACTCAGATCTTTCCGGCATATTGAATACACCTATTCCATCAAGCTGTTCTTCCGTTAATTTATCCATACTGCTCTCCGTTTGGTATCATAATCATATTGATTTGTAATGTTCAAAGTTGTACCTTTTCATTTGTCACTTCACCCCCACTGGTTTTAAATTAATGTTATTCATACCCGCCTTCCCTTAGACCACACTTAGCGCAGATACCGCAGTAATTACTTGAATCGTAATAGTGCAGGTAAAAGTGTTGGTTTCCACAGACACACTCGACTACAGTATCGGGGGCTGTCATTCCTTCAAACACACCTTTCCATGTATTGCACTCTGGACACTTAAGCTCTACTGACCCAATGTCGGCTACAGCATCCCATTGGTGACTGCAACAGAGACACAAAGCGGCACCTCTTAACTTCGGCCTACCAGAGTCTAAGTTAACGACGTTACTCATCACTTCACCCCCACCGCAGGCTTAGATTGATAAGCAATTAGTGCGTCTTGTATTGCAGGCATGATTAGGTTATTTTCCATTATTCTTTCTCCTTAATGTACGGTTGGAGGAATATCGCATACTATCGCATACATGTCCACTTATTCAGCCTCTCCCCAAGATGGTCCCATTTCTATGTCACAAACGTTAGGAACCTCTAAAGGCACGGCATTTTCCATTACCCGGGCAATCTCCTCCGCTTCCTCTCGGTTCTTCACCGACATGGCCAGTTCATCATGGAGTTGTAGCATGGGTAGTTTTCCCATCTTATACAGATTGACCATCGCCTTCTTAGTCATGTCCGCGGCAGATGCTTGGATGAGTCTGTTGAGTGCTTTATAGGTATACGCCCGCTTTAGTCTGGTCGTAGGTCCGTAGGCATCAACCGCTTCCTTGTAGGGTAGCGCCTTGTTCATGGCGAATGTGTCTGGCTCCCACATATCGAATCGACACTTACGACCTTCTAGTGATCGCAGTGCACCACCGGACGACTTATCGTTCAGTCGGTTCATTACACCGGTCATCAATCCTTTAACGAAAGGAACACGAGCGTGGTATTGCTTAACCAAACCCTTCGCTTCGTCCACTGAGATATCTAATTGGTCCGACATCTTATTAACACCCATGCCGTAAATTAAACCTAAGTTAATGGTCTTGGCCTGCTTCCGCGGAATGTTAGCCATCTCCGCGACCAGACTATGGAAGTCTGTTTCCGGTTTATTGTTATAAGCCTCAACAAAGTCAGACGCTCCTTCCAAGGGTATCCCTCGCGTTTTTCCGTATACATGCGCATAATGGACCAAGATGCGTGGTTCTTGTTGCGAGAAGTCAATTGCAGCCCACTTATCCCCTTCTTCCGGCAGGAATAGTGAACGTATCATGGGTCCATAAATAGGATCGCGAGCCGGGATTTGCTGTAAGTTAGGATTCCTCATTGAGATGCGGCCCGACACAGTACCCCCATCATCAGAACGGAGTTGATTAACATGACTATGAATTCGGCCATCAGCGTGGCAGTGCTTCATGATGGAATTGATGAAAGTCCCGGAGGTCTTATTCAGCTTCCGAGCCTCGACAATGAGCTTCGCGACGGGGTGATTATGCTCTTGGAGGAAGAGTTTGGTGAAGGAAGGTGCGCCTTTCTCAGTCTTTGGGTACTGGATTCCGAGGTTGTCGAACGACTTGGCAAGAGACTGCGCAGCCCATATTTCAACGCCCGAGCCAGCGACGCGCTTCAACTCCTTCAAGACCTCCCGCTCCCGTTTAAGGAGGCTGTCCCTAGTACGCTCCACACGATTGACGTCAACACGAACCCCGCGCATAGTCATGTCCACGAGACATGGCAGCAAATCCAGTTCGAGATTAGCGACGCCCCACAAGTCCTCTTGGCTCAACTTAATGGAAAAGTAATTCCAAAGTTCGAGGGTAAGTTCCGCGTCTGCTTCGGCGTATGGACCGACATACATAGCGGGCATCTTCCACATTTCAGCTTTGGGATCGACACCGAATTCCCGAGCAGCCTCAGTTAAAGCTTTCTCAGATTTAGTTTTGTTTAGTAGATCGTAACAAAGCGCATTTAAACTGTAACTGAAACGGTTTTCGTCGAGCAAGGATGCGACGATCATCGTATCGATAATACGTCCGTTGACCGTGAACCCCATTTGTTTAATCCAACCCAAGTCGTACTGAGCGTTGTGCATGATCTTATCCGCAGGACACTCAAATACTTTTTTAAGCCATCGGTTAACGATACGCTCATCAAGGTTACCACCACCTAAGTGACGGATAGGTAAGTAGCACGACCAACCATCGACTGCGACGGCATAGCCTACGACTTCGCCGTCCCCTGTTGGCCATCCGGGACCGTTCACCTTTAGGTTCGGGTCGCGTGTTTCCACATCGATTGCAATCTTAGATGCCCCAGTAATATCGGGCAGCTCTAAAGGTGGAACCCATTCGTTCTTGTTAGCGAACATTGCCATTTGTAAACTCATTCTAAACGTCCTTTGTTGGTACGGTCTTGCAAAGCTCGTATGACCAGTGCATCTCTTCTTCGTTTTGTACGACATCTAACCGAGGGTCATCGCCCATGGAGTATCGCAAATACCAAACACTTTTTTGTTTATCCTGCTTGGAGTCTTCGTTCTTATTATCCATTCGCCATATATATTTAAACGCTGCTATCTCGGCATAGATGTCAACTTTGTCTTGCCCAAACGCTGCAACCATCGCGTCAATACATTCGATCTCACTGTCTGCGTAATGACTAGGTTGTGAAACCATTTTGTCTTTACTCATATCAAATCCTCTTCTTCTTTAAGGTCTTCTAAACTAGCTTTAGAAAAGAATGCCGGAGTCTGATCCCCGACCCATGATCCGAGAATGTTAAACTCGAAAAATTCTACTGCCTCGTCATACGTCATCCCGTCTCGGTAGACTAATATGCCAAGAATCTTATCTGTATCGTATAGGACAACCGACTCTTGTCCGCACCTTTGAACAAGGCCCATAATGGCGGCGTTATACCCATCTGCTTTTAGCATGTCCTACTCCTGTCAGTGTTTAGGTTTATTGATGTTTCCCGTTTCTACAAAGTCCTTCTCATCTTTGTCCCAATCAAACGTCACACCGTGCGACACTTGCTCGGTAGGCTTGGTGAACATAGGGTCTTCCTTCATATCTTTAGAAACCTTGGAGACCCACTCTTTCCAACTCATTTTTTGTAATTCTTTCATAGATCATAACTCCTCGTTACATCTTCAGCGTCAACAATAAATAGATTTTGCTTGGTGCGTGTTACGCCGACATAAAACACGCGGTGCATATCATCCGGATTAATGCGCATTTCGGTATCTGCTGCTGGACTAAGGTCCGTGAACAGTACAACGTTATCCGCTTCGCCACCTTTAGAACCGTGGATCGTGGACGCAGTAATACGGGGTATCCCATTAAACTTCTCGCCCCGTCGTAGCAGGGCCGTGATGTAGGCTCTGTCTACTTCGGGCAGCTTATCCATAGCTTCGGACCAGATCATAGACTTATCGGCTTGTAGGCCGTATTTCTCAATCAGAACCCCCATTGTTATAAGGTCGTGATCGTCCAAACCAGTAAGCTTCTTATAGCCCCTTAATACTCGGGTTCCTGTAGACATAAAACTGTATATCTTACGTGCTACTTCCCCAGAGATTTCTTTGCCTTTGCGCAACTGCTCCCACCCGTTAACCGAATCAGACAGCTTCTCGCTAATGCTCCGATGGCCGCGGTAGTTGAACAGGTAACCACTGGACTTCAGGTCACTTGCTACAGGCTGTAAATGGTATCCCGCTTGAGACAGTATTAACCATGAACCTTCCGACATGTCTAACGCCGCAATGGTGTTGATACGGGTCACCTTACCGGGCTCCTCCTTGGGTTCGTACTGTTTCGGAAACCTTCGGTTTATGCGCCGTACAACATTCTCAGCAAGGTGGTGGACCGACTGGGGTATCCGGTAAGACTGCGACAATGTTTCAGAGCCGCCCGGAAGATTAATAAAGTGATCCACGTCTGCGCCTGCCCATCGATAGATAGCTTGGTCATCGTCACCTGCACAATACATTCTTTTAGAATGCCCATCGATAGCGTGAGCTAGTTCCCATTGCAGTGGACTTAAATCCTGTGCCTCATCTAAGAAGCATAGATCGAAGTCAGGGCAGAAGGTGTCAGCCCCTTTAACGAACTCCGCCAACATGTCGGTGAAGTCATAAAGCCCCATGCTTTCTTTGTACTCTCGGAGACATTTATCAACATAGTTGACAGTGTTCCAATCGGGCTCAAGGTTGCTTTGGTTGTACTGTTCTCTTAGAGGGACCTTTCTCAAACGGGCTAGGTTAATCAGCCCGAGTATAGGATCATTACTGGCAACCATAGAGGGGATGTCGTCATCAAAGCTCCCGGCTTTTGTTCCGCCAAGCGTTACGCCTATAGAACGACTAAGCTCCCGGAAGTGTGCTTCTTGCATCACCTGCTCGGGTCTGATATCTGTCATGGTTAACGCAAGGGAGTGCAGTGTTCGGAAGTAGATCAGGTCCTTTTTGGGGTCCAGATTAAATCGAGCTGCGGCACGTTCTTTTGCTTCGTTGGCCGCTTTCCGTGTAAAGGCTAGGAAAGCAATGCGGTGCGGATGTGTACCCGCTTCTAAGGCTTCATCTACCATGTTCAACAACGTGGTAGTTTTACCTGTTCCCGGTGGTCCAAATATTCTAAACATCCTTGCCCTTCTCCCGGCTATATATCTGTTGGACTCTCTGCTTAGAGATACCAAAGTATTTAGCGACTGCCGTCATCGTCATAAGATCATTGTCAATCATCTGAATGATCTCCGCATTACGGCGTTTGCTATATTCTTCAAAAGTTAACTCGACCATTAGAAAGGTGCTCCCTGCTGATTTCCGAACTTGGGTGTATCAATATCAATGTCGGAAGTATCAAACGCAGGTATCTGCCAAACACGAACAGCACGACCTTTAATCTTGAGAACAACACTAGAGCCGTTGATATCACGAAGACGTTGAGCAATACGGTGAGACTTGTACTCGAAGAACTTATTCTTCTTCAGGAAGTTCTCGAAGTCTTTTAATCTAAAGAAAGTAATATTCTGCTCTTCATCTGTCCAAGGACGACGTAGTAGTATTTCTTCCTTATCCTGTGCGACCTGCAAATGGCGACAGAACTCTTCAAGATAGTCGTAGAACTGGCCACTTATACTGGCGTCTACAGCTACTTCCATGATGGCGCTTTCATTGTCCTTCATCTCGTTCAGGAGGGTGCTTATACGGCTTTCCCACTGTTGTTTAGCCACTGACCTTGGCATGAAGTTAAGCTGCTCCATACAGGCTTTCTGGAAGGTCATCTGATTCATTAAAGCGTCAGTGTCCATTTCCAAAGGCTCGCCGTTTACGTCCATAAACCACACAGGTGGAGTAGAGTTATATTTCCGGAGATTAGCAATAGTAGCGCCTGCAATCGCAGCACCAATGCCGAACTTACGTGTCCGGCAAAGCTCTTTGTTACAGTGTGAGTTGATAGGGGAATCGTTGCACTTATAGGCGTAATCTTTCCGCTCTACCTGCTTGGCAACTACGTTGACCTCACCGAGCGGTAACGGCGGAGCAATGTACTCCATGTTGTACCGAAGTATTTCTGACTCCCAACTATCTGGATACGCTTTTCGTAGATACACCCCGATATTGAACAACCCATTATTGCGTCCGCCTTCGCTAATGCCCTGCTTACAGAGTATTTGTAAACATGGGGGACCGTCCTGAAGCAGCTTGGTTTCACCACCCCCAATGACTTGTAGCTTAACGACTTCTTCGGGAGTTTGAACAAATCTTTGGTGTATTTCTATAAACTCTTCGATAGTTGCAGAGGTGCCATCGTCTAAAAAGGCGTACCGTAGCCCTCCTTCGTGATCGTAATAAGGTAGGTTAAGAAAGTTACCTACATCGCCACGGTCTAGGTGCAACCTTATCTGCTTTGGGAATATCTCGCTCTCACCGTAGCCTAATGCTGCGGCCATAGATTGGAGAGCTTTCTGCATGTCTTTGGCTTCAGTCCACGCCGTGGTGAACAAGAAGCAATGTGCCCCGCCTGATTTAGAGCGGCACACAACAAGGGGTAATTTCATACGGCGGATTTTATCCACCAACAATTTGTGATCTAGGGGGTATTGATCAATATCTATACAGCCCCACTTACAGTTGTTCTCTTCGTTTATTGGAATAATACCAAGACCGTTACCCGTGCCGCTTAAATGGTCTTCCCAAAGTTGTTTGGTCTGAGGTTCGCGAAGAACGCCCGCCTTACCTTGGGCCTTGCCGTTAGCACCGGTTTTTTCAATCTTAAAGTAGCCGTGAGCTACCTTGAGGCCATCGAATATGGCCATGAATTTTTCTACTGACATTACTTGCCCCCATACGGAAAAAAAGGTGGGGCACCATGCCCCACCTGAACGCTAGTTTTTTAAAATGGTATGTCAGCGTTTGGACTTTCTTCCTCCGTATGTTTAACAACAACGTCACCGCTAGTGATACTGTCGGCAAAGGCTTTTGCTCTACCGTACAGGCCAGCATCCGCAATGGCACTATCCACAGACATTTCCCAACCGTGCCACGAACCTTTGGAGTTTTCCTCAGAGATCGTTTTCAGGTGGTAGATGTGTGAGAAGCGTGGAGGGGTAAACGGCCCTTTTGATCCTTGCATCGAACGTGACGCCATCATGCTATTCCACTTACGCGACTTTTTAAGCTGCGTAGATTTCATTGCAATCAAAGCTGTCTCGAATGCTCCGTCTTCCCCAACTAGGACTACGAAGTGCTGATGTGTTTCCTCGATATACTCACCACTACCGTCGGCAACATAGTCTTTGTTGTCATCGCTAGAGCGAGCTGTTTCGGGACGCACGTCACCGGGTTCGTAAATTGCCGTGGGTGCACCGCTCCCCATGCCACGGGGTGCCCATTGAATAAATCTACGCTGATAAGCACAAGGGATCACGCGGATACCTTCCTTACCTTTGTAAACTGTTCCGGTTACGGTGTTGTAAATATCACCCTTACGAGCCACTTCGTTTTCGTCCAATATAGGGTCATTGCCTGAAAGAACTTTTAGGAAAGGAAGAGCTAAGTCTTCTTGTCCCATGTTCTCCATGCCCTGACCTGCGTCGGCTTCAAACATTAATGGATCAAATTCCGCCATTGCGGTTGATTCTTTTTTTGCTACTTCTTTTGCTTGGGTCATTTTATTTTCCTCGTTTAATAACTGCACGTTGACCTACCCAAGCCCCAAATAACTCCATTGGGAACTCCTCTCCTGCCTCACATCGTTCTTTCACAAACGCACGTAGCGTCTGAGGGTGAATCTCAGTTTTCTGTTGTGGTATAAACCCCTGAGTTTCTGCGAACTGTGAGAATGCGCTTGCTTGATCATCTTCACCCCGACCGAACTGGCACATGACAGTGTTTTTAATAATGTCGTCGTACTGGTGGTCACGTAACCACTCATAAGCGGTTGGGCGATTTTGAACGAGTATGGATGCTCCATACGTTTGTTTGACTTCGACGGTACTACCGTCATCTAGGGCAAACGAAGAGATACCAATTTCAGCAAGCATTGCAGGCATTTCTTCATCAGTGAGCTTCTGAAGGTCTTTCTTGGATTCCTTGAGAGATTTCTCAAGAGTTTCAATCTTTACTTCTTTGTCTCTGATTTGGCGGGCCAACCCGGCTACCGAGGTAAGGCCTTGTTGGTCTATCTTCTCAACACTGGTTGCCTGCTTATTTTCAAAGTCGGCCTCCATCATGTTCGTTAAGTCTTCATTCATAACTTCTCTCCTTCGTGGTTAAAGGCACCTTTTGGGCCTTGACAAATGTAGATATTATCTTATATCCTACACATGTCAAGCGGTTTTAAAAAAAAGAGGAAAATTATGCAGGGCTATAACTACGAGACTACTCCTTATGAACACCAACGGGTTGCGCTGGAAGACTCGTGGTCCGCGGAATACTACGCGCTGTTCATGGAAATGGGCACGGGGAAAACCAAGGTAGCTATCGATACGATGGCTGTATTATATGAAGCGGGGAAGTTAAATTCCGTGTTAATTATAGCGCCGAAAGGTGTTTACGACAACTGGGTCAAAGGTGAGATACCTATCCACCTGCCAAAGCGCATACCTCGTAAGGTGTGTCGATGGACCCCCTCTAAAACTAAACGGTTTGAAGAGGAGCTTACTGACTTTATTGTCGATAGAGAGCCCTTCCTGAAGATTTTTGTTATGAACGTAGAGGCGTTTTCTAGCCCGCGTGGAACAGATGCTGCAACTGCCTTCCTGTATCAGAACCCGGCGAACATGGTTATTGTGGACGAGTCTACAACTATAAAGAACCGTAAAGCAGCTAGGACCAAGAACATCATGGCCTTACAGAAACGGTCTAAGTATCGCCGCATATTAACGGGATCACCTATTACCAAGAGCCCTATGGATTTGTTTAGCCAGTGCGCCTTTCTGGAGGATAAGTCGCTAGGCTTTAATAGCTATTCTGCTTTCCAATCACGGTACGCGAACATCCAACAGCGGACCATGGGCCATCGCAGCTTTCAGCAGATCATGGGTTACCGTCGTTTAGACGAGCTTGCTGAAAAGTTAGACACCTTTAGTAACAGGGTGCTCAAGATGGACTGCCTAGATTTACCTGCCAAGGTGTATATTCGGCGCGACGTGGAACTGACCTTGGAGCAGGACCGTCTATATAGGCAGATGAAAAAGTTAGCTTTGGCTAAGTTAGAAAGCGGGGAGTTGGCAACAACTGCTAGTGTACTGACACAGATTATGCGTTTGCAGCAGATTTGCTGCGGCCACCTCATGCCTGACGAAGGTGAGATACAGCTCGTAAAAAGTAACCGGTTAAACGAGCTTATGAACGTGGCTGAAGAGTTACAGGGTAAAGCAATCATTTGGGCGACGTATACGCACGACATCCAACAGATAGCCGAGGCCCTGCGCGACCGTTTCGGGCCCGATTCGGTCGCAACCTATTATGGGGATACACCTCAAGACGAAAGGCAGGAGATTGTTAATGCTTTCCAAGACCCGGAGAACCCGTTGCGGTTTTTTGTGGGACAGCCCAAGACAGGCGGTTATGGCATTACGCTAACTGCGGCAAATACCGTTATTTATTTTAGCAACAGTTACGATTTGGAGATAAGACTGCAATCAGAGGATAGAGCGCACCGTATCGGACAAACCAACAAAGTGACGTACATTGACTTAGTTTCCCCCGGCACCATCGACGAGAAAATCTTACAAGCTTTAAGGGATAAGGTAGATATAGCAGGTCAGGTACTACGTGAAGATACTAAGAGTTGGTTGCGGTAACTACGACTTTTTAGACTTCGCGCCTGAACATTTCCAACGTTTTCGTGACAAGTTGTTGGGAGTGTTTGGGTCGTTTTGTTTCTTTTTAGACAGCCCTTTCTTTATGCCAAGGCTTCTTGCACAGTAGCTGTCACCTTTTGAGGTCCCTGCACGAACTCTGGGACCACCGCCTTTAGCCTTTCCGGCTTGTCCGTAACTAACCTTTTTGCCGGAAGAAGTTACTTTAACTTTTGCTTTGCCTTTTGCAGGTTTTTTTGTAGGCATCTTTAATAGACCGTCATGCCGTTGGGTAGCTGCTGGGTCAAAGACATTCCCCCGGATTGTTCCTTTCCAGATGGTCCGCCACCCCGCTGTATCGGAGGAGGGATGTTTTGCTGGTATGGGCTCATTAGGCTTTTTTGGTAAGACCCGCCACCGTAACCAAAGCTTTCTTCCGCGCCAAAATGTGCGCGTTCGGCTTGATCTACCATGTCGATAAACTCAGAGACTTGTTCTTGAGAGGATTCGGCTTGTGGAGCGGTGTATACGTTGTTTAAATAGTTACCATAAACTTCGAGAGGAGCACCACCCATTTGAGCTTGTTGCATCCCCATCATATTCTGAAATAAACCACCTACGCCGCCCATAGAACCGGGTCCCTGACTTTGCTGCGGCGGTCCCATAGAACCGGTTTCCTGCCCCTGATAGTTCGGAGGCATAATCGCCATGTGGTTGGACATCTTTGGCATAGGGTCCGCATACGGAGACGCCATTCCGCCCAGTTGCATGTGTTGCACGATTCCGCCATCCGCGTATTGAGCGGTGCCCGCGTTACCCGCTAGGCCACCACTTGTATGGCCTGCTCTTCCCGCTAAACTAAATCCGGGATTAGTGCCGCCTGTACCAAAGTTAGCATAAGACGTTGGGACAACTTCTCTGCCTCTTTGGTCAACAGCTTGCCGGGAGGCCACTTTGGCATCAAGGCTCGCGATAAAAGCATCGTATTGAGCTTGATCGTAATTGTATTTTTCCGGGTTATTAATACGGTCTGTTTCGTTTTCAGTGTAAATATTTGGACGACCGCCGTACATATCAAAAATTGGCATTATTGTGCGCCTCCCATCAAACTACCTATACCCATTAGTTCACGGTCTTCTGGAAAAAGAGCTGCAAACCTAGCCCGGTCAACGGGTCCTGACTGATTAACAGGTGGCCTTTGCGGGGCCGCAGGTGCCTGAAGAACAGGGCTAGGCGCAGAACCGCCACCTATGGTGGGAGCCATGGCGGACGGATTCATTGACCCCTGAAGATTACTCGGGGGTAAAACTTGTTGCTTTACTGGTGCAGGTTGTTCGACTACGGGCTCAGTAACTACTTCTTCAGTAACTACTTCTCCAATAGGCTCTTCCTGCGCATAACGCAAAATGTAAGGAAGTCGTCTTCCTGTTTGACGTGATAGGCCTGCAAAGCCTTCGGCCATCGCTTTCATTGCCGCATCAGCAGACTGTTTATTTGTAATGTCTTTTAGGAGTGGTCCTAACAAATCCGGGTTAGCAAACAAGTTTGACATCGTTTTCACGGTCATGCTTTCGGGGCCGCGTAGCAATAATTGTTGTATTGCTTCAGAACCACTCTGAGCCGCAACCATACCACCGCCAATACCACCACCGCCTGTACCCAAACCTATTTTACCTAAAAGTTGGTTTAAGGTTTCTTGAGCTTTTTGACCAAAAGTAGCACCTAGCATTCTAGTGTACATCATCTTAGACAAACTTGGATTCTTAAAGAGTACGCTCTCTAAATCACCTGTGTGAAAGGCGTCTTCAATGCCGCGCATCTGCTTTACAGCTCTTTGGATTTTGCTAATTTCTTCCGGTGTTATCATGTCGTTGTCTTTCATGAAATCCATCATAGTGAATTTCACATTTGGCGACACACCTTTTACTTGTGCAAACAACTGATCTTCAAACCGTGTTGGGCTAAAGGATAAACCACTTCCGCCAGAGTGAATTACAGCATAATCCATAATAGCGTTACGCAAGCCTAACCTAGCGTCCTTAGACGTTAGCTCAAGGCCGTTTACTTCGTCATAGATTTTAGGGCTGGCGTTAGCTAAATCCACCAACTCTTTTAAAGACTTTGCCGGGGAGTTTCCACGTAAGGCTTTAGCCACTGCCTCGGAAGGTTTGTCTTGGTACTGCAACACTGTCTGAAAAGCCATTGTTTGAGGAGACTTTCCTAAGTTAAGCAGATCGTTGTCCGCAGTCACTTGTAAGTTTTTAACAGATTGAGCCGTTTCAAGGTCTTTTGCTAGATTTGGAAACACCGTAAATAATTCTTGAGTTCCGGGCTGTTTTTTCCATGTAGCTAATTTATTTTCGTTAACTACAAACTCAAACTCGCCGGTAGGCTGTTTAGTCACTGGATTAAGCACAGGTTTTTTATCCATTACGTTTCGTAACGAATCTCGAATCACTAAGTCTAACGTCTCTTGGGTAGAGGTATTGTTTAATGCTGCATCCGGTAAGAAATGCTCTAAGCCAAATCTTCCAGCAGTGTTTATTTCGTTAATACGCTCCAACGTTGCTCTATTTCCGCCGCGCAACATACTGTCCGCAAGCGCCTCTGGGCTCAGTTGAAAAGCTCTGTTCTTATCTTTAACTTGCATGTCGCCTAAGAAACTTCTGGTAAAAACATTGTTTCTAGCAAACGTGTATGCGCGGGCCGCGTTATAGGCCGCGTTATCCGAGCTGTCCAAACCGGTTAAATCCCGCAAAAGAGCGTCTGATACCATGTCCATTCTTTGAGCAAGCTGAACTTTACCTTGAGCGCGTAATTCGCCTGCTTTATCCTGTGCCGCGGACCGCATTTCAACCAAACGGGTAGACGTTACAGGACTGCCGCCGGAAGGAGCAACACCGTCTGTTGGTTGGAAAAAAGCACGAAAATCGTCAATGTCTTCTTTCAAAGGCCCGAGGGCTTGGTCTAAACGAGATTGACCTGCTTTAGAGGCGGCTTTTAACCCACCTTTAGCCGAATTCTTATCTAATAAGTTAAGTAAGTTTGGTGTGGCCATCACACGACCGTTTTTAGCTTTAAACTGGTCTATTTTAAAATCACCAATACTGCTCCAAAGCTCGCGTTCTACTTTCTTACTGCCTTGTATCTGAGCGTTTAAGACCTCATACAATTGTCGGGAAAGATCGACACGTTGTGAACCACCGTCTGGGTCGCCCCCAACTACTTTACCTGCGGCTTCATAGAACTTGCTTACACGCTGTTCCATGTTGTCCGTAATATTTTGTTCAAATATGCTTTGCTGCAAACGAGCTGCCACGGCCATTGCGCCCGGATCGCCGGTTGCCAATATATCCGCAATAGCACTTTTAGCTTGTGTAAGCATTTGATCTCGACCACGGGAAGTAGCAACAGATAATTCCTCATTTGCTCTACCAAGCTGATCTTCAATAATCTTTAAACTTTTGTTCATAGGCATTCCAAAGGCCGCAGCCAAACTGGAAACTGTCCCCGGAACAGGGTTACCTTCGGCGTCCAAAGATTGCTTCATCAAACTATCAATCAAAGCTTCAATCTGTTCTGGACCTTCGTATTCAGAAGATTCTTCTAAAGCTTTAAGAATTCTTTTACCGGCTTCTATTTCGGTCTTACCCTTCATTAAGCCTTCTTTGGTGGTGTCGGAGCTAACCCATTGCCCCATTTTTCGGACAACAGCCATAACACCCGCAGGGCCTTTCTCAACAAGAAGCTGAAGAGGGATAGGCACCAAGGCGGCACCGGCTAATTCTGCTCCAAATCTAGTTCCCTGATCATAAGGGTCTACGTTTTGAGCAACAGCAGATAAAGTTGCAGCACCTACGCCAGCACCTATCTCCAAAGTTAAGAACCGTAGGGGACGGTCTGCACCATATTGAAGAGACTTACCAAAACCGCTTTCTATGCCTCCCATAATACGGCCTGCGACAGGACCTTTTACAGGATTAAAAATATAACCCGCCGGGTTAACACGGCCAAGTCCTAAAATGTCTGTCCCTTTAGCGGCACCAAACATAGGGCCCTTTTTAACACCTTCGCGGGCGGCATTTGCGGCTTTGTAAGCACTTCCCGAAAGTCCTGCATTTTTAGCCGTTAGCTCAATAGCTGTTTCGGCGGCTTTTCCTGCAAATTTCCCGGAGGCTACGTTCTTAAAGTTGCTTAGAAACTCAACGGCACCGGGTCCGGCTCTTTTTAATTTCTCAGGGTTCATTGTCCACGGGGCGTGGAGCATAGAAACACCGTAGGTCAGGCCTTCGCCAAAGTTGTTTGCGGCTTGTAGCGACGGCATAACAGGTGCTTTTTCACCCAAAACGGCGTCTTCTACTTCGCCTGCGGCAGTGGCAGCTAAAATACTACCTACTATTCCGCCGCCTACTAAAACTACACCTTTAGCTAATAATCCGGGTAATCCAAGTGGGGGTATCATTCCCGCCAAAGGAGCCGCGCCTCTCATACCATAAGCAAAACCGTAACCACCACCGATTGCTTCAGGTGCCGCTCGAAGTCCGCCCCGTATTGCTGCTTCTGTCTTTGTTCCTTCACCGGTAGAGCCGGGATCATATCTCCCGTAATCTTCTACGTTGGTAAAAATACTAAGAATAGCTTCGTCGGAAAGATTCCTCTTTTCAGGGGCCATGCCAGAATACGCAGGCAACATATCCAACAACGGGGCAGTGCCATCGCGCATCGACTCGTAAGTCATTACACCGCCGCCAAGCATGTCGTTTCCGTCTTCTACAATAACACGGGTAGTTTTCTCAAGACCTTCTGTTGCCATCAAGTCTTCAAACTGTCCTGCGGTAAAATTGAAAAGTGGTTTTTCAGTTTCAGCCATTATTTATCCGCCGTTGTTTCTTTGCATCATTTGATTTAACTTAGAACGCGTCGAATTTAAGTCTATTACACCGTTATTGTTTATTGGTCCGCCCGGAGCAAGACTCTCTAAATAACTTTTATAAGAACCCTCTAAGGCATTAACTTCTGCCATCATAGAACGAAGGTTTATTGTTTTCTGACGTGCGTCGAGTACCTGACTTTCTTTGTACCTGTTAAGTGCGTCAGGGTTGTATTCAGGGTCTATCGAAGCATAACTGGTAAACGCTCGTGCCAGCAACTCTTTGGTAGTTTGAAGTGTAGCAAGTGCGGCTTCATCTGTCTTCCAAATTCCCGGAGTCAAGTCACTCATCGTGGCTCGTAAAGCATTTTGCGTTTCTTTTAGCACACGCTCCTCGCTCCAACCGTTCATCTCTTTTAGGATTTGTTCCCGAAGCGCGTTGATATCTCTATCACCCTTAACCAGTTCTGAAGATTCCGCGTCCAACGGATCAAACCCAAAGACTTCTCGGCCTGCCTCTTGGAAGTAGTTAGAAACACGGTCCGTTACGTTACCTAGTCCCGTGGATCGATGGTATCGAATGTCGTCGTTAACGATGTTGGTTGGAACACGCTCCCACTCAGGCGAGTCATAGTTCACTCCGCCTTCGGGACTCCAAATACTTTGCTTAAACTCGGGGGAGTCAAACCTAGTCAGGGTGGCGTCACCTTTTGGTCCGGGGGTACTACCTGTAGTGTCTTGGGGAGTTGCATTAAAACCGGGGATACTAGGGATCGGTAACCCTGCGACTACTCGCGCTTGGATTGCCTCAGTGATTTGGCGAGCCAAA
>Ga0208903_1000989_pt1 | contig 17804 bp, 16 predicted proteins | sample AntAceMetag02UKJ_FD_184769 | JGI IMG/M metagenome (GOLD analysis project Ga0208903, IMG submission 184769) | Saline lake microbial communities from Ace Lake, Antarctica - Antarctic Ace Lake Metagenome 02UKJ (SPAdes) (version 2) | ecosystem: Environmental > Aquatic > Non-marine Saline and...
ATGGACCCGGCAAGGTGATACGTTCGAAGGTTATCTTGATCCAGCCCGCTGCCTGATCACCGGCAAGCGGGGTGACAAGCGCCGCATCGAGTCGCGCACCCGCATTACGCGCTCGTCAATTGGTCTGCTTGAGCGTGGCTTTTCTGAGACCGGGGAATTGTTGTTTGGGAATGCTGATGAAACACTGAACATCTGGCCTCGGGTGAGCCCGCAATAGCCTGGGTGGGTTCGTCCGTCCAAACACAATTGAGGTGGGAATTCCTGGCATTTGGCTTCCGGAAATTGCCCGGGACCTGTTTCGCCACTTCAAGTCTTCGCCTGAAAACATCCAGATCGGCGTGCTTAAGTATTCCGCGGTTTCCGGTCATGACGACAGCGGGTCAAGGCTTTTTGGCCCTTAGATCAGACGTCATGCAACGGACGTCTGGCCGCCAGTTCAAGCAGGAGGGGGGTGGATTTGGCGACGCAGCGCGGCGGGCGTGCGGCGTAGGCCCCGCTCCTGCCCGGGCACTTGTCTTGGCTTCCATCGACGTATGTCCAGATGAGTCGCGGTGCCTACATCAGCGGCCATGCGTCGAAGCTGCCGCGGGTTTAGTCGAAATTCGACGGCCCCTATGTCCGAATCGGAGGCAGGCAGGAGGTGCGGGAAGGCGAGACGCTCTTCGAGCGCCACGTGATCTCGGAATGACCGGGCGGGATGGAAGGTGCAAGCGTATTCGGGGCGAATCCTTGAAAATAAAGACCTGAAAGCCGATCAAATAAAAAGCGGCTGGGGATGCTTCGATGTGTTCCTAGTCGGAGGCTTGCCGATAAATCCCGACAGAGCAGAAAAAACCTTAATGTCCGGAAAATTTGTTCGATTTGCAATTGCGCATTAGATCTAAAGATATATCATTCCGTTTAAGGGTGGACATTCGTTATGTGGGAAAAAGCCATCCGTGTCGTGTCTGGGAGGACGCATTCAATGAATCAGAAACTAATGATCTCGACAGCATGCGCGGCGATCGCGATGAGTCTGGCCACAGCGCCAGCTAGTTCACAGGAAAACGATGAGTCGCCCGACTCGCGTCGGCTGGGAACTGTGACGGTCACAGCTCAGAGGGCCGAGGAAAGTCTGCAGGATGTGCCGATCGCTGTCACAGCATTGTCTACCGAACAGCTGGAAGACAAGCAGGTTGCGAATGTGATCGACCTCCAATTCCAAGTTCCCAATATCACGATTGGCACCAATTCGGGCACCGCTAATGCCGCAAGCATCACGCTGCGTGGCGTCGGTGAAACCGAGAGCCGCGGTGCAGTTGAGCAGGCTGTCGGTGTCTATGTCGACGGCGTCTACATTGGTCGTTCGGTCGGCTCCCTGTTCGAGGTGGTTGACCTCGAACAGATAGAAGTCCTGCGCGGTCCGCAAGGCACGCTCTATGGCCGCAACACGGTTGGCGGAGCTGTCAAGCTGATGTCTGTGAAACCGCAATTTGAAAACTCGGCCGATATTCGAACGACGATTGGCAATAATGGCCGCATGGATCTCCGCGCTACTGGCAATATGCAAATAGGTGAGTCGACAGCGGTGCGCGTGACGGGTCTTAAGCGCGTGCGCGACGGATTCTTCACTGTCACACCAAACGGATTCTATTCGGGCGAGGGACGAGACGTCGGTCGCAAGGACATCACCGCGTTCCGTGCTAGTTTGCGACATGAGTTCAATCCGGACTGGAGCCTCAACGTCGCGCTGGACAACACACTTGATCGCTCGGACCCGACTCCTGATTCGGTGAAGGCCGGTAATGATCGCGACAATGATCAGTTCACGATCGAACCCCTTCCTGGCGTGACCTGCGCACCGTCTCCTGAAACGCTTCGCCCAATTGGGTGCTTCACGGGGTATGATCAGAGGTCGCGAACGCGAGGTGTCTCAGCAATTATCGACGGAAAGTTCGGCACATTCGATTTCTCGTCGATCACGGCGTACCGTGAGATGGACGACAATCTGGTGTCACGGATTGGTTTTCCCTACTTTCAGGAAACTGACCAGAACCAGTTCAGCCAGGAATTCACTCTTGCGTCGAACTATGACGGTCCTTTCAACTATGTCGGTGGCCTCTACTACTTCAAAGAAGATTTCCAGCTCGATACAATTTTCATCTTCCCGTTCTCGATCGATTCAGACAGCGAATCTTACGCGCTGTTCGGTCAGGGAACGTATCAGGTGAATGACAAGCTTGCTTTGACTGGCGGCCTTCGGTACACGCAGGAAAGCAAGAATTTCTTCGGCATCAACGAAGCCTTCGGCTTCAGCCGGACCGATTCAGCCGACTTTGATAATGTTAGCTATACGGTCAACGCTGATTACCAGATAAATGATGCGGCCCTGCTCTACGCAAAATATTCAACCGCCTTCAAATCCGGTGGTTGGTCAGCAGATGCGTTTAGTGGGACGGCGGTCTTCAAACCAGTGGCTGAAGAAACGCTTGGTTCCTTCGAGGTCGGGGCCAAGACCGAATTCTCAAATTCGGTTCGTTTGAATCTTGCTGCCTTCTATAATACGTATGATGACATTCAAATCAGCGCCACGATTCCAAACGTGGGCTTCACACGTTTCAACGTCAACGAAACAAAGACATGGGGCGGCGAAGCGGAACTGGTCTGGCAAGTGAACGACGCCTTCCAGTTTAATGCCAATCTCGGCCTTCTCGGCGGCGAGTTCACCGATGTTACCCCGGATCAGGCGCGCGGTTTAACGAACAACGGATCGAGCTGTCCGACCATTGATGCCACTGATGACGTTGCAATTGTCAAATGTGCCAAGAATCTCGAGATCAAGAACGCACCGTCCTATAAAGGCTCGGTGGGCGCGAGCTACACTCGCCGGATGGCGGACGGAACCTTGATCATGACCGGAAATGTGGGCTTCCAGGACGACATGTGGACGCTTGTCGCCAATGCGCCTGCGCATATTCTAGCTGAAATCGATCCCTTGCTCGATGCCCGGATAAAGTATGAGTCCGATGCTGGCTGGTCGGTCGCGCTCTGGGGAAAGAACCTCACGGACGAGGCGTATTATCGTGTCGCCACGGCAAGCAGCTTCTCCACCCATCCCGCCGATCCGATTACCTATGGGATCGATCTTGGTTATAAGTTCTGACTTTAGCCAACTTTTTAAACTGAAAGCCCCAGCGAGCGCTGGGGCTTTTTTTTTAGAATAACCAGATGCATTCAGGACAGTCCCGCAGGGGAGGGTCTAATCTCTGCGCGCCTAGATGCAGTCGGTCATGCGGCAGAAGAGCTTGGTGTCTCGGCAGCGCCTGGCGTCCTTGGCCGAAACAAGGCGGGCGAATTGAAGTATCGCGGCCAGTTAGATGATGCGCAGACGGACGATACGTCAGAGCGGAGCTGCGAACTTGCGACCGCAATATGCCGGATCGCAGAAAATAGGCCGGGCCCCGTACAGCAAGCAGCTTCGATCGGACGTTTGACCATAAGACACGTACACAGATACTCCCACGATCTTAGTTTCCGTTCGGGACTGGTCAACTGCTGACACAATCCTGAGCGGACAGAGCCCAGGTTCTAACTACCGCTCAAAGCGGATTTTATAATTCTTGACGCTTCGTCTGTGTAAGCGTCGAGAAAGCCATGCCCCCAACTGGGGCAGTCAATAATTTCACCATTTTTGAGGTAAGGCGCGATACGCGGTGTAAACTCCGCCAAGTCATCGTCTGGTTTCAATACTGCAATCCGGTGTGGCAGGCTCTTTACAATCTCGACAAATCGAGGCGCGAACTCAAATGCGGCGCGGTGGCCCCATTCGTAGTTTTCACCGGCACGGAGATTCTCTGCAAACGACATGGCCATCATTTCGAGACTTGTGCCGGGTCCGCGATGAGAAATGACGCTTTTCCACATTTGACGAAAGCGCGTACCGTCAACATCCAAGGGTATCTCTGCATACGTCTCCTGCATCATCTCTATTTCATCCGCGGTGAAAACCGGTGCTGAGACCAGAACAATATTTCCGACCTGGCCGGGGCGTTTCTTGGCGGCCGCAACAGCAACCTCGCTGCCCGTGTGGTATCCGAGTAAATCGACCCGGCCGAGATCAAGACTGTCTACGACGTCCCATAGGCTTTGGGCATAATCCTCGATAGTGACGTGGGGTGCAGCCGGTGGGGGGCTGACTCACCAAAACCCGGATAATCGTGCGCAACAATTGTTCTGTCTTCGGATGCATATTCCATGAATCTTTGAAAAATTCGTCCTGATTTTGGACTCATATGCAGGCAAGCCAGAGGTCGATGTTGGGACACCGCCGGTGACGCAACACGCGAATGAATTTGACCAAACTGTCCATCTATGAATGTGCGGATCGTGCGCATCGTCACTCCTGAATATTCGGGTCCGACCATATTGCAACGCCAACGTACATATTCATAACGTTCATGTCCGCATCGGCGTCAATTGTGGAGGTCAGGGTTTCGGTTATATCCGATAGAAAGCATGGCTCGCGCGGATAGAATTTTGCACGGACGCACTTGTCGCTCGGCTATCGATCGCCTGAATGACAAGCCGTCTTGCCCGCGGCGCCCATGGCGTCGTAGTGGGAGGGCGAAGCGGTATATGCGCCGCTAGCAGGACCGCGCCGACCTATAGAATGCGCCAACGACCTCGATGCGGCAGAACAGCCTCCAATGTCCCATCGAACGCAATCGTGAGTGAAACGAGTTCTAGAGCGTCTTCACGGAAAGTTTCATAAGCTGAACTGGCCTGGAAGGAGTTGAACTCAGAAAGCCCAGAGAATGAGATAAGGCGGTCGAGCGCTTACAGGACCAATCATACATTTCATTCGGGTGGAGCATTGTAGCGGCTGATGGATTCCATCATCGCTTTCATGTCTTGTCCTGTTTCCGGAAGAGCCTCGCGGGGCATGTCGAGGTGGTTGAGCGGAAACTCCTGCACATACTGATCGAGGACTGGCTTTACCATTTCATAGGCGTAGTTGGGAATTTTCCTGTTCCTGCGGAAAGAGGCAATCGGGATGGTCGCTTCTATAATGCCATCCTGATCGACGCTTGGATCCTTCGAGAGGATCTGACCTTTTGGACCGACAATTATGGACTCTCCTGCCTTAAATCCGGTTGATTCAGGCATGGCGATGTTGGTCATGGTTGAATAGAAATTGTTGATCCGTGCCATGGCTGTTACGTCGTCTTCCGAAAACAAAGTCGCTGTGCGAACCATGATCTCGGTTCCGCGCATTGCAAAAGCCGCAAATATGAATGGGTCGGCCTGAACAGTGCTGACCGCGATGTTTCCATACTCGGTTTGCAGGACGGGAAATTCTTCCTCAGGGCCATACATGGCGCGATACTTGTCTCGAACCGCTTCGATTGTCGTCGTCGTAATTTCAATATCCGGATAGATCCGCTTGATGTTGCGCGACTTCCAAAACACCTTTGCGACTTGGCCGTCCCTGCCGATCACTGCGTTGAGACTGAGGATATGTCCGGGCCAGTCCGGGTCGGTCGCATACGAGCCGAAGATGAGATAAGTATCGCAGGATTTGGCGATGTCCCCCAGCCGATCTGTTTCTGGTCCTGGAATCTGTACCGTATATTTCAGATTTTCAGTTCTTCCGCCTGGCGAGTAACCCGTCAGCGGAAACTCGTGATAGAGCAAAAAGTCTGGTTTGCTGCCTGTGCTGCAGGCCTGCCTTGCCAAGGCTTCCATATGACTCAAATTGTGGTCGAGTCCTGCTTCAACAGACGCAAACTCCGAAAGGGAATTGGTTGTACTCTGTATGACTTTTACAACTACTTCATCCTTGGCGAGGGGGTGAACGGGATAGGATCCGTCGGGTCTGACCAGAACCGGCATCGTGTCGATGGTTGAACTGGCGACCGGCTCTGACTTGGCGACCTCATCGTTTGACGAGGTATGATTTGTGCTGCACGCAGAGATGGCGGCGGCCAAGGCTATCATGGTCAAAATTGACTTCATTCGATCTGCTTTCGATAGCGTCTCACCAGTACGATGGTGATCAGGTGATGTTTTTGGATATGCCTTTGAAAAGCGAGTCAGACTTTCATCTTCGAAGCATCAGTCTTCAAAAACGACAATATGATTTTGGACAGGTCGGCCGTTTGTGTATCAAGCAGACCATGTCCCCAATCAGGTCGCGCCAGATAAGTACCATTGCGCAGTAATTGTTCAGCCCGCGTGGTATAGATTTCGAGATCGTCGGCCGGGTTTAGTACCAGGATGGGATGCTCAAGTCGCGACAGCGTCTCGGCGAAAGATCCGCCCCAGGCAAAGGCCGCCGCGTGGCCCCATTCGTAGGCATCGCCGGCCATTGTATTTTGCATGAACGAGCGGGCCAACATGCCGAGTGTCATGCCGGGTCCGGCATGTTTGACGACGCGCGTCCATGATTGGAGGAAGCGCGTGCCCTCCAGGTCGAGGGGGACGGGAACGAAATAGTCCTCGAAATCGCGCGTTTCCTCGTCGGTAAGAATTGGTGCAGAGATCATGGCGATGGCACCGACGCGGTCCGGATGTGTGTCTGCGAGACTTGCAGCTACCATTGCACCGGTATGATTGCCGAACAGGTCAGCTTGTTCGATCTGCAGGCTGTCGAGAGCATTTGCGATAACATTCGCATAATATGGAATGGTGACAATGTGTTCAGACGGCGGGCAGTCGGACATGCCGCATCCTGGATAATCGAACGCAATCACATGCTGCGATCGTCCGGCAGCTTGCATGAACGACTCGAATTCCAGGGATGATTTTGGGCTTTGATGCAGGCAGACGAGTGGCGCTCCGCCATGGTCTTTACCAATCTCGCGATAGTGCAGCTGGCCTGCGCCGCCGGGGAGATATTTTCTGACTGTCTGTAAGGTCATGCTGGAGAGTCTCCTGTTTCTGAAAAAGACCGGATCGAGGCAGGGGCCGCCGTTTGGGCAATGATTGCCTTTCGCCTGAAGAAACGCTGAAATCCCGATGCCCCCATACGGCTGGCGCCGAGACCGGATGATTTGAAAGACTGCTTCTCGGCTTCGAAAAAGACGCCCGTCAGGGATGTGTCGTTCAAGCTGACGGCGCCAACATCAAGCTTGCTGGCAATCTCTTCGGCGTTGGCCAGATTTCCGGAGAAGACCGCAGCCGACAGACCGTACTCGGAGTCATTGGCGAGCGCGATAGCTTCATCTTCAGTCTCAAATGCCATAACGGGCATAACGGGCCCGAATGTTTCATCTCGCATTACCAGCATATTGTGAGTGACATCGGCCAGAACGGTGGGGCGCAGCCATAGGCCTCCGCCATGGTTCTCGACCCGGCCCCCCGTCAAAATGCGCGCACCATTGTCTCTGGCATCTTCGATATGCGCCGTCAGTGTTTCAGCTTGCTTGTCGAAAATGATTGGCCCTATCTCGCCATCGTTTGGGTCTGGCCAGGTCAGGCGCACGGCGTCGGCCTTTTCGCACAGCCTTGAAACAAATTGATCATAGAGGGGGCGCTGGACATAGATCCGCTCAATGGATTGGCAGGCTTGTCCGGTCGCGAGAATGGAACCGCGCAGTGCCGCGTCGGTCGCATGCTCGATATCGGCGTCAGACAGGACGATCAGCGGGTCCTTGCCACCAAGCTCCAGGAAGGCGGGTATCAGCCGCGCGGCACAACCGGCGGCGACCTTGCGTCCGGTGGCAACTGATCCGGTGAAGCACACAGCGTCCACATGTGCGACAAGTGCACTACCGGTTTCACCATCACCCTGGACGATGGCAAAGACATCGCTCAAGCCCGCCGACTTTATCGCGGTCTCAAGCGGCGTCACGAAACGTGGCGTGACTTCGGACGGCTTTAGCAAAATCGCGCAACCGGCCAGTAAGGCCGGAATGGTGTCGATCATCGAGAGTGTAAGCGGGAAGTTCCAAGGTGAAATGACCCCGACGACAGGATACGGCACGAAGGACGCAGTATGCCGGATCGCCAGGTTTGAGCGCCCTTGTGTCCAACCGTGAGGTAACAGATCCGGCGCTTGCTGAACCCAGCCGCGGATTGAGGCAATCACCCCGGCCAGCTCCATTTCGGCGATGCGAAGGCGGCCTGTGTCGATCTTCAGGGCTGACAGAATGTCTGCGCGCGACTGATGAAGCGTGTCTGCCAACGCCTCGAGCCGCCTCGATCTGTCAGTCAGGTCGAGGCGCACCCATTCCAGTTGAGCGCGCCGCAGGCGTTCAACTGCCGATGCTATGCCTGACTCATCGGCAGCGTCGATCGTCGCGTCGATCATCCCGTTGCGCGGATTGCGGACGTCGAGTTTCCGGCCCATTGCTCAATCCAGTCCCAGCACGCCAGGATTGACCCTGTTGTTCGGATCCAGCGTTGCCTTGACCGCCTCGACGAGACGAAGACTGTCGGGGTCGCGTCCTTCAGCATAAGGATAGGTCCGACCAATCTGGAAATGTGTAGCCCCGTAGCGCGAGAATGTGTCGAGGACGAACTGGCGCGCGGTCTCGACCATCGCAGTTGCTTCAGGATTGGGCTTGTAGCGTGGATATTTGGAAAGAACGCTGGCTTCGACTGCGGCCTCATGGATCTCGAACAGTTCTTCGGGCCAGATGAAGACCGGTTCAATCAGATAGCCATTCGTGCCCATGGTCGTGACGAGGGCGCCCGTCAGAATGTTGTGGCGGTCAAATTCGGCCGCCATTTTCTCGAACCCGGCCTCGAGATCGCGCCAACAGGCGGGACCCTTGCTGATGGGTACGATGCCGTGGATAGGGACCCATCTTTCACCCTGTGGTCCGAGCATGTTATTGAGCGGCGTAAACGGATTGGCGCGAATGATCTTCGGGATGGAATTCTCAATCGCTTTGCCACCGTGTTTTTCGGCCAGCGCGTTCAGGACGGCAATTTCTTCTTTCACGCCGGCCGCCGATCGGCCTTCGACAGTGAAGTGCAATGTGTAGGCGGCGTCTTCCATGAATCCGCGGCCGGCCATCGCGACCTTGGCTCCCTCGCGTAGTGCCTTCAGCAAACCGCCCTGGGCCTTCATCACATTGGTCAGGGCTTTGGCATCGGACAGGATAGACGCGCGCGCCATGCGCACCTTGGTCAGGTTCGGATCAAACCCGAATACTTCACAGGCCAGGTTCTCTCTGGCGATCGCGGTCATGGCTTCCGCGCAACCATCGCGCGTCTGAAACTCATAGCTGGCCCAGACCTCTTGCTTCGGACTTGGGATCAGGCGGAACGTCACTTCTGCCTTGAACCCCATAGCGCCGCTGTCACCGATAAACAGTCCAGCCAGGTCGGGTCCATAGTGGCGCCAGAATGGCGCGCCGTCGCGCGTGCCTGCAGTACCAGTCCGCACGAGCGTCCCGTCAGCAAGTACCACGCTCATAGCGATGACACTGTCTCCGGTTGGGCCATATGTTCCCGTTCCAAAGAACGCATTGTTCTGAGAAACGCCGCCGCCAATCGTGGATGATATGCCTGACAGAGGCCCCCAGAAGGGCGTGCGCAACCCTTTCGGCTTAAGGGCGTCGTGCAGCTGTGCCCAGGTGCAGCCTGCTTCAACCGTGACATACATATCGTCGGCATTGATTTCGACAATTCGGTTCAGTTTGCGCGTATCAACGATGCCGACGCCAGCCCGATCGGGCGTGGAGGATTTGGTGTAGGACATGCCCCCGCCCCGCGGCGAAAGCGCAATGCCTCCTTCATGTGCGGCCTTGATGCAGGCAATCATCTGCTCGGTGGTTTCTGGCACCAGAACGAAGTCTGCCAGTTCGCCGCGCGCCCAGATGTCATGACTGACAAAACGACGCTCTGCTTCGCCGACAATTACGATGTCGGCACCCAGACGTTCGATCATGAAGGTTGCGTTATCCGTTTTGCCGACAACAGCTGATTGGTCCATGTTACGCTCCAGTGGTTTGGGGGATGGGGACCGGCGCAGGGCGCGGGTCATCGAATATCGTTTCGCGTCGTCCCAGGAATGGGAGGGCGATGGCGCCAATGACGAGAGAGCCTGCCCACACATATAACGCAGCCTTGTAGCTGCCTGTTTGAACAAACATCCGCGCGCCAATCACAGGTCCTGCAGCCGCACCGATCGCAAAGAAAGCGTAGAGACAGCCATAGATCGCGCTGTAATTGCGCATTCCGAAATATTTGGCACTCATGAACGCGAGGAAGTCGTATTCGACCCCGAGCGCGGCGCCCATCAACACAACGGCCCCTGCGCAAAGCATGAAACTTGGCGTATCGATCTGCGCCAAAGCGAGAAGCCCAAGGATCGGAGAGGTGAGCATGAGGATAGCCACGCCTGGCGGCCAGAACCGGTCGATCAGCCAGCCGCCGGATAGGCGGCCGATAATGACAGCATAACCAACGAAACTGGCGAGCAACACCGAATTGGAAACTTCAAATCCCTTTTCCCTGAAGATGGCTTCGAGATTGGGAACCGGTCCGGACAGGCCGATGGACATGACAAGGAAGGCGTAAGCTAGCAACCAGAATCGCGATGTGACAAGCGCCTCCTTAAGCGAGAACCCGGGTTCCGAAACTGGAGATTTGCCAGATATCGCCGGCGCCTTGGCGGGCGCATCACGAAACAGGAGCAGGCCGATCGGCACTGAAATCAACAAGGGCGCAAGCCCGACGCATACATAGGTCATACGCCAGCCGATCTCTCCGATGAGGTGGGCTGACAAGACCTTCGCTAATGCGCCACACGGACCGGTAAGAACGAGTGCCAAACCGAGCGCCATGCCGCGATTTTTCTCAAAGAAACTCGTGACACCGCGCGTCCAGGTAACGGGCAGCGTCCCGGCGCCCAAGGACGCCATCAGTCCCCAGGTCGCATAGAAATGAAGCAGACTGTCTGTCATGAGCGCAAAGCTCATGAATACCAAAGAGAACATTACAGTCGAAATGAGCGCGACCCGTTTGGCACCGAACCGATCAGACAAATAGCCTGCAACGGGCGCAAACAGGAATGCCCCAAGGGTCATCACGGTCAGAGCGACCATGATCTGATCATATCGCCAGCCGAACTCCTCTGAAAGCACGGGCATGAAAACGCCGATTGTATAGAAAGGCAGAGGCGACAGCCCAAGACCAATCCCAAGCGCGGCGGCGACGATCACGCCCGAGCCGCGACGGAATTCCCCTGTTATTTCTGGAGTCGCCATTATGCGGCATCCTCTTTGGGTTTGCCGCCGCCAAAAACGGACTTCAGGAAGAGGATGATGATTGCAGGGCGCAGCATGCGGCCAAACAGGCGCACCATTTCTGGTCCGCCTATTTCGACTGTGCACGGCATGACATTGGCAACACCTGAGAGAATGACGCGGTTATTCTCGACGGCCACGTCCCGGACTTCTACGCCAAGTTTGATTGCGGGGGTCTTGACCAGCATGCGTCTATTCCGCGGCCATGGCGGCAGGCACCATGGCCAGCGCGGCGCGTGCGGCGCCCCGGCCGGTGATCATGGCCTCGGTCAGGTAAGATCCGTTCTGGTAAAGGTCTGAAAACATGGACCCGAGTTCGCCGGCTTCGAACAGGCGCGGAATGTGGTTGCCCTTGTGGTCAAAGACGCGGCCGTCCATATCGCGCCGCGCGCCACCACCGGTACAGACGATGGCCGGGGTCAGTTGCACCGCATAGAATGGTCCATTCGCAATCGGAAGGAGCGTCGCAGGATCGCGTCCATGGGCTGTGTCTTCACCCGCCGCACATGCCGTGTTGTAAGCTGAGATTTCGGCCATCAGTCTCTCAGGATCCAGACCAATCTGTGGTGCCAGATCTTCAAGGCTTGCCGCCTTTTTGATCAGGCCGGACGCGATTTCGTCGCTATTGTCCTCGCTCCAAGGGTCGGTTTTGACCACAGCGCTCCAGGTCATGACTTCCAGGACGAGTTTGCCAGCCTGGCGTGTGCTTTCGTCGAAAATCATGTGAACCGGGTGAGCGGTATTAAGCGGAACATCGACCCAGCGGCCGTTTTTCTTGTGTTTGTAATGGGTTAGTTGCAACTCATTGGTTTCGCCGTAAAAGCGACGTCCGGTACTGTCGACGTCGATCCATGAAAAGGCCGGAAGCAGGAAGTTGCGCAGATAAGTTGTCTCGTGGCCGGGGCGTTGAATGCCGGGCCAGATGCCGCCGGACTGACCCTGGTTGCGCAAGTGCCACATCTCGGCGCCCGCCTTTTGCAGGATGCGCACACCGTCGCCGGTATTGTAGGGAGTGCCAAGCGGGCGCACATCGGACAGTCCGTAATAATCCTTCTGCATCTGAAGGTCGGCTTCATAACCGCCAACAGCCATAACCACACCGCGGATGGCGCGTACCGCTTTGCGGACACCCTTCTGCTCCACCCATGCGCCATAGACTTCCAGCGTGTCAGGGTCCTGAATGAGATCGACGAGAGCCGTGTCGAACCAGACGGGAACATTCCGTTTTTCAACATTCGCTTTCAGCGCAAGCCAGACGCCAGACGGGATGGGCAAAATAGTGGATGTGTAGGCAACCGCTTCGCGTGCGCCGAATTCCGGGAACTCCAGAACAGCGTCGCGCTCGGTAAACCCGGTCCCACGCAGGAATTCTGCACCCGCATCTTTCGCGACTTTTTGAATCCATGGCTCCAAATTCACCATGCGTTCGGCCCATTCATCAAGCAAGTCTTCCGGGATAGGATTGGCCGTGCTCATGGCGCGTTGATAATCCTTCAAGGCTTCCTTGTTCTTTGCAATCAACAGAGATTGACCGGACACGCGACAATTACCGCCGGCAAACGCCTTCGGTGCTTTTTCAATCATCAGAAGCTGTGCGGATGGATCGGCATCATGAGCCTCGATTGCCGCAGAGGCGCCGGCGCAGCCATATCCGCAAATGAGGACATCTACCTCTTCATCCCACGATGTGACGCTCTTCAAACTGGCCATGACATTTCTCCTTTGATCCCATCAGCCACGAAAGCGCCTGTCTTTCCAACAATCAGTTGTCCAAATTCACAATCTATGTTTGTTTGTCCGTATGGAACTCAGGCAACTCGAACATGTCCTTGCTGTTGTGGAAGCAGGAAGCCTCACCGGTGCGGCGTCACGTGTCGGGTTGACGCAGCAGGCGCTGTCAAAATCTCTGTCGCGACTGGAGGAGTCGATTGGCGGGAAACTCTTTGATCGTGAAACAAGAGGCATGTCGCTCACGCGCCTTGGCGAGACGGTCGCAGAGCATGCGCGAGATGTCGTGGCGAGTGCGGGCCGCTTGCGGTCGGCAGCAACGGCCGAACTGGGGTTTGAGCGGGGAAAAATGGTCATTGGCCTGAGCCCCGTTGCCGCAACTACAGAAATCGGGCGTCGCGTGGTGCGCTTTGCCGAGGCGCATCCCAATCTGAGAATCGACGTCGAAGCGGGAATAGATCGGGAGTTTGTTGCCGGGCTCCACCGTGGACAGATCGATTTGGCCCTATCAACCCAGACAGTCGACCATCAGGAGAGCGTACTGGTGGAACAACTCGGCAGCGAGCCCTGGGGCATTGTCGGGCGGGTTGGACATCCTCAGCTTGCCAAAGCGACATCATTGGCACATTTGAACGGTGCGCAATGGATACTCGGTCGCAATACAGACCTTCTCGATGAAGTGATTGCAGACGCCTTTGTGGCATGTGGTGCAACCCGCCCCCAGCCCGGATTGATGACAACATCTGTCCTATTCGCCCTGACAGCGCTCACGCGGTCGGACAATCTCGCGATCCTGCCCCGCTCTCTTTGTGACAATATTCCTTCGCTGGTCTGGAAAGACCTCAGTGATGGCACCTGGTTGAGCCCGATCTATCTGATGCGACGCAAACGGGCGCATAATGGCCTAGGCGCCCGCAAGCTGGTTGAAGCATTACGAGCTGAAACCCCAAATTTTGACTAGCTCAAAACCTATGACTACCAGGGTTTTCCTCCGACCCATTCTCCCGCTGACATTCCGAGTTTGTCGACCTGAACGCTCTCCCAGATGTTTGCCTTGTAGTACGGATCAGCCTCAATAAATGCACGGGCATCGGCGATGCTGGTTGCGGTGATAACAAGCAGCGCGCCTGTAAATGCCTCGTCTGCATCATCGCGTAGGGGTGCGGCAATCTTGATCCGATCAAACACGGTATCGATGTGGGCGAGGTGATCGGCCAAGCGCTCCATGCGCGTTGGCTTGGAGCCTGGCTTGTCGCGGCAAACAATGGTGTAGAGATCGCTCATGACATTCAGTCCTCTTTGTTCGGAGAAGGAAATTCCAACACGCCGGGATTCATCAGGCCGTGAGGATCAAGATGGCGTTTTACAGCAAGCATCAAGCTTGCAGGCTCAGGCGCGAGCGCCGAAAAGTACGGGTAAACGCGACCTATCTGATTGGATGCAGCGCCGAAATCGCGAAACAGGTCGACGGTTTTCTTGCGTAACTTATCGACGAGCGCCCGCCCTTCGAGGTTGGGAGATGGCTCAACATATTGACGCAGATGCGCCGGGTCGGCGACCGCCCGGTGAATGGGTAGCCAGCTGTCTTGCCAATGAAAGACCGGCTCGAAACTGAAACAGTGGTTTGACAATGCAGACGCAAGGCGTGTGAAGCTTACGCCGTGCTGCGCCATGGCGCTCCGATGCGGCGCGATCATATTATCGAATGACGCAATGAGGCGGCCTGCATCTGTATGCGCGACCTTGGCATTAAGCGCCGCCCAGCGGCCGCCTTTGGGCCCAACGACGCCATTGAGATTTGCAAAGAGGTCGGCCCTTGCAACGCGTGGGATCGTGGCGGCCACCTCGCTCCCGCCAGATTTTACCGCCAAGCTGCGCGCTCTTTCCAAATCGGCGCTGACTGCTGCCGCGCTCCGTCCCGCAGCCGTGACGTGCAATGAATAATGACCTTCGGGAATAAACCTGGTTCCGGCGGCGGCCAGGGACGCGAGTGATTTGATGGCTTTCACGGGATTCTTGGTGCTACGGGCGACCGCCGATGCAGACCGCATCATGTCAGCCGCGCTGGGGTCGAGATGATCTGTAGACGCTGGATCGAGAATGTAGACATCGTCAGCGAGGCCTTCACGCGCGATCGCAGACAGTGCCTCGCTCGCATCCTCAATCCTAGGAAATGAAAAGCTGGCAAAGTCTTCGTGGGCGGGCGCCGTGACCAGGCGCAGCGTGGCCCGGGTCTTGACTCCCAATGTCCCGCCATCATGAACAAACAGACCGGTAAGATCAGGTCCGAAGCTGCGCAAGAAAGGTTTGCTTTTCGCCAATAGCGCGCCCTGTCCAGTCTTGAGAATTTCACCATCGGCACAGACGATATCGAGGCCTAGTACCATTTCCGCCGCTGATCCGTACCGCGCAGATCCGAAAAAGAGTGCGCCATGGCTCAGTCCGCCGCCAACCGTGGCGCCTTTTCCCGAAAACGTGCCGAAAAATGGCAGACGAAGCCCAAGTGGTTGCAGAGCGTCGTATATCTGTTTCCAGGTGACGCCCGCCTCGACCGTGATCGTCATATCCCCAGCGGAAATATCGATGATCCGGTTGAGCCCTGACAAATCGAAGGACACAGTGCGAGGGCCTGTCGGGATATAACCTGCGGTGTAGCTCAGTCCGCCCCCGCGCGGCGCAATCGCATAGCCTTGCGATGTCGCTGCTCCGACACAGGCCGCGAGCGCGTCGGCGGACCGAGGTCGCACCACCGCGATCGGCGTCGCGCCGGTCTCATGGATATCACTGGCGGAAAGGGCGAGGGCATCTGCGTCCACAAGGACATTCGCCTTTTCGGCGCGCGCAACGAGCTCGGCGATCAGTTCTTGAGATGTCATGAGGGCTTCGCCACGCTGAGCCAAACCATAATGGCGATAAAAACCCAGAGCAGGATCAGAATACCCGTCGCGCGCTTGTAAGTTCCCCGGATGATCGCATTTCGCTCGGGTGTGACACCGGAGGACTGCATTTGCGCCCATGTTCTAAAATGTGCGATCAGCGCAAACCTGATGCCGACGCCGCAAGCAATGACACCGGCAAAGGCAGCAAGCTTCCATCGAAGCCATCCGGGCGCGAACCAACTGCCGCCGATCAAACCCAGTGCAACTGCAACCAGAAGCGCCATCAGACCATAGCGGGATGCGCGGTCAATCGCGCCCAGAACCTGTCCGACAGGCCGCTTGCGGGTGCGGTGAACCGCCTCGACAAAAAAGAGCCAGGCCAAGCCAAATAGTCCCGCTGCCATCAAGACCGGCCGCCCACCCGGCACAAACCCGGCATTTGCCGCAAGCATCAGCCCAAGCGACGCCTGCAAGACCAGCGCATAGCGGACATGCTGATCAACATGCATGACGTGGTCCATCAGGCGCGATCGTTCCGCCATTGGCATATCATCTGCGTAGCAGACATAACGATAGGTCGAATTGATCACGAGCTCTGACCCCAACCAGTACCCGAGCACAGCGATATGGGCGACAAGCAACCAGGCTATCATGCCGCGCCATGTTTGACATGGTTCAGCTCAACCAGTTCGTAGCGGGTCTTCATATATCCGCCGACTTCCGCTTTAAGCAGAACGTAGTTTCCGTCCGCGGTGCACCACAGATCATAGATGGGGTGCTCCACCAGCATACCCGGCACATCTGTATAGGAGAATTTGTGAGCCTCGAACGTGCCTGCCTCCACCGTCACCGTCTCATTGCCGTGATACTGGATCGCGAGATCCACCGCAAAAAGCATTGGTCCGGTCGCGCCGCGATGGTCTGGCGAAGATAGAAGCAGGTTTTCGACAACCTGTGTGCCCGGTCCCTTGGAGAGGTCGTACTGGGACAGCAGGGCGCCGTCATTGATGATCGCGTGGTTGCCAAATGCTGGCAGAGGACGCTTCAGGCGCATGCGCTGGGATACACGGCCTTCAAGCATCGTGCTCGCTTCGCATTCAGCGTGATCTGCGCCGAAATTGAACCATGCCGAGCCGCGGAAAGCCCCGCCAACTGCAATGCGAACAAAGCAGTCAGCGGGGCGCCCCTGCGTGTCGAGCCGCAGGGAGACATCCCGAACGACAGCAGGAGGATCGTCAATCTCACAATGTGCCGAGATGACTTTGCTGCCGTCAGGATGAAGATCAATCCGAAAGTGTTCGCGGCCACGGTTTGCGCCGAGACGATCTGACGCTCCGCTCGTATAGGCCAGTTCACCCAAAAAGCTTTCAATTACACCGTTCATGACGTCACGCTAGAGGTGCGAACCGGCTTGCGTCCAACAAGTCCTTGTCCTTATGCACAATCAATCCTTGTGACAGGCTATTTGGCCCAGCCCTCGCCCGCTTCTCCGGACTGAAGCGCGCGCACTTCTGCAAGATCGGCAGGTGGCTTCAGCCACATTGGCTTAGTGGCCTTGGCCCATGCGAGCAACGCAGGCGGAAACGCCTCTTCACTCTCAACCCGCCAGGACAAGAGGTGATAGATGGCTTTGCCATCACCGGCGAAGGGGGGCAGCGCGCCATAGCGCTGCCAACTCATCTGGTGGGGTTCATCGACATTATCTTCGGAGTGCAGAAAGAAATCATAATTCTCCCAAGCCTCGTATTGTTGACCATTCGGCAGGGTGAAGTCCAGAAATACGGAAGCCGTCACCGCCATCGTGTCCTCCCCCATCATGCGATAGCGCATGCCGTCTTTGGACTTTATTGTCTGGATACGATCGCCGACGCCTTGTTCGACATCGCCGTAGATCTTCTCGTCCTCAATCCGGTAGGTGATGAGTTGATAGGGGTAGGCGATCGGTTCCACCGGACGGCCC
>Ga0208903_1000997_pt1 | contig 17744 bp, 14 predicted proteins | sample AntAceMetag02UKJ_FD_184769 | JGI IMG/M metagenome (GOLD analysis project Ga0208903, IMG submission 184769) | Saline lake microbial communities from Ace Lake, Antarctica - Antarctic Ace Lake Metagenome 02UKJ (SPAdes) (version 2) | ecosystem: Environmental > Aquatic > Non-marine Saline and...
ATGTCCTTCATCTTGTTCATCATCTCACTGGCTTCTTGCATGAGCTCGGTTTGGTTTATTTCCCCGCTTTTCATTCGTTGTTCCAACTTACTTCCGACGTTTTGCACCAACCCCATCAACTTTCCGGGATTCTTGAACATTTTATTAAACACGTCCTTGATGTCAGTTGCGCCGTCCATGTCCATGTTAATTTCACCAGCAGTTTCTTCCGCTATTTCGCGCGCCAAATTACCCAGCTTCCCTGAAAACATCCCAGACAAATGGCTATGAATATCATCTGTATTAGCGGTTGGCAAAGACGAACCGCTGCCGCCACTACCACTACCACTACCACTACCACTACCACTAGCACTACCACTAGCATCAGTATCGTTCGTTGTCCGCTTTTCAAATATACCCTTGATTTCATCCAATGCGTGATCCAACTTTTGCTTGAACTCTCCCTCGTCCATGTCTTCAAACATTTTGGCGGTGTCCCCAAAAGCTTCCTTGTCTTTCACAGAGTTGACTACAGAGAACAAAACAATCTGGAGGTACTTCCAAATAGTGGACCGCGTATCGTCACTAATGTCATCCTGCCAAAGATTCTTAAAGTGAATAAATGGCAGAAATTCTGTGTCAATTTCAGATTCCTCACTAAAAATAGAGTCATCTTGGTTCAAAATCTGAAAAAATCTGGGAGGATACTTCTTAGAACAATACTTGTACAAAAATAAGATGTCCTTTTTCTTTCGCGCATTATAGATTTTTTTGTCCTCCTCGGAGTTTTCCGAGGAACCTGCAAAATCATCCGCAGTTTTCCACCATTTTTTAATAAGCGGAGTATATTCAGGAAACGTTCTTGCTATATCACTCACAAAATCGCCAATTACCTTTGCAAATTCTTCAGACATGTCTGTATTCTCAGTTGCCATTATACTCCTACATATTATTTATTTAAACCAGATAAAGCACAAACAAATAAATAATCTAGTTACCACCCTGTTTACACCCTTGAAGATTTAAAACGCCGTTTTAACCAACAAGGGTTTGGGTCTGAACCCGGTAAAATCAATAGTAAGGAATTTCACCTTACGATGGTCCAACTGTAAATCCAACTTAAGTATCAGCGACCCATTTCCTTAATCGCATACAGGTTTTTCTACTTTATTGGTGGAGGACGAAATGAGTAGGTATTTGATATACGATTCTTTTTGCTTTTGTCGCTCACGCATATCACCTAAATCCAGTATTGGAGAAGCAACCTCATTATTGTCATTATTACTTACTATGAATAGTAGTAATCCGTTTATATTAGTTTGTAATATAATAACGTTTAAATCTTCAAGGGTTTAATCATGTTCTATCTCTAAGCATAGTGAAAAATCATATCCATTCAAAGGTAATGGTGTTCCAATATCACTTACAATTTGAAGGTTTATTTTATTTAAGTCTATTTTACCACTGTATCCACGTACATCGCTTAATAATAAACCATTTTGTTTATTTGCGGGTAGATAATCACCGAAACCATACTTAGCACGGTCTAATGAAATTCGAGCAATAATATTTTTATTGACGAATGAATGTGCGGTTGGTGAAATAAATGAATTTTGACTTCCTTTATTAAATTCCTCTAATGCTAAATACACATATCGAGTAGAATTTAAATCAACTAAAAATTCTCCGTATGTTAATGGTTGTCCGTCTGGACCAAGCCCATCAGTAGCATCATAATCACCTTCAGACGGACTGTAATTATAAGTGATTGTATAATTTAAATTTCGGAATCCTAAAGCCCAACCGATTTTAGATTTAAAATTATACTTATCAAAATTGCCCTTGTCATTAATAGTAAAATCAAGTTCTATATTAGAACCGGTTGAATAAAAATATCCTTGAGAACCAAGAGACCCTTTTGTATAATAATCAAACCGTAAATCATTTGTATTTTTCAAATGGTTACTTACAAAAACATAAGTACCCAATTGTAATTTTACTTTGAAATTACCGTAAGCATCCAATACATAATCTCCTGAAGCACTTCCGTCAGGAATAGTAGTATGGTCGGCATCTCCCCATTTTACATAAGTAGGAGTTCCATCATTATCACATAAACAATTGTCAGTGGTTAATGTTAGTATAGTAACACCGTCAGATTCATATACGATTGCTCCGGACGCGTCAACCACGATATTACCGTTAGTATTAGTAGGAATCCTTTTAATTTTATCAATTTGAGAGTTAATTGTTGTTTTTAGTTCGACAATATTATAATACCCATCAGGTATGACAATCGTATCAACAAACTGATTACTACTATTAATAGAACCCGTACTTAATTGGGTTAAGTAAGGTAAAGTAGTAACAACTTCTAAATTAGTAATCTGGAAGCTATTATTACCTAAGGCAGAAGATATATTGTAAAAAGACATAGGCAATTCCATGGTCGCAACAGTAAGTGTTTTGACATCATTGATGCGTTCCGGTAAAGTAATATTATAATTTGCTACCGAAAAATTGTTATATTCATCACTAAACTTAGTGTCAATATTCACATATTTTGTCTTTGTTGGTTTATTTACGTTTGACATAACCATATGACTACCGTATTGTTTTACTTTTGGGTCTAAAAACATATTATTTTTATCAAAATACTGACTCATTGTGTTGTTATATATAATATACTGTGTGATAAATTATATATAATTCATACGTTTATTGCTATAGATATAATTTACATCATTAAAAGTTGTATGTTTTTGCTATTTTCTTATGCTCTGTACTGGTATTCATAGGTTTATCTTTGGTTTCATTGTTTTCCTTGTTTTCCATACCTTCGTATAAACCCATGTACTTAAGAGATTGAGTGATTGTAAATAAAGCAAGAAGCGAGATGAGTATTGTTTGGACTCTGTTATTAGATAGAATTTTCTTCAACATTATATACAACTATACGATAAATTATTTATCAAAATATTATGACAAATACTTTCTAAATATTCGCAAAATTGAAAATGATTGTTATGAAATAGAAGTTACTAAAAACGAATCAAATGTCATCTACATATGACTGTAAGTATTGCAAGCGAAATTACAAGGAAAAGTTTAATTATGATAGGCATTTACTGTGTTGTGAATTTCTATTTAAATCAAGACGAGAACAAAACAATGAAGCTGACCTATTGGCACCGATTCCAACACAACACGAAATGTACCAACTAATTCAACATATGTCTATACGTATTGATAAACTGGAAAAGGACAATCAGCGCCTACAGCAAGTAGCCAAACGAAAACAAAATGTATTAGAATATTTGAATGGTGAAGAAAACTTAGAACGTATGACAATGACATTTTCAGAATGGATAAAAAAGAGTATATTAACGGAAGTTCATAACAGTTTACAGTCGGTTTATGATAATGATTTATTATCCGGATTAAAACATCTTATATCTAATGCTATCAATAAATTGGATACAAATGAAGTGCCTATACGAACATTTGATAGCTCAAATACATTCTACATCTTTAATTTGGACGAGAACAAGGCTAAAAAATGGATGAAAATCCAGAATAATGATTTAAACAAATATTTACGACGTATTTCCAATCAGTTCTTGTATGATTTTAAAACATACTGGTATGACGCCCATAGTGAGTTGATTAATAAAAATGAAAAATACAGCGATTTATATCTGGATTATCATGGAAAGGTTCTCGGTGGGAATATGTCAGAAGACACTTTATTTCAGAAGTTAAGAAAGGATATATTTACCCAAGTAAAACATAATATCAAAAGTATAGTCGAATATGTAGCATAAAATTGAATTTCAATTATGATTCATATGTTTTTTATACTAATACAATATATCATATCATAATATGACTGATTTCGTAGAAAAAGTCGAATATCCGGTACCAACTTATTTGGCTGAGCTCCATCCCCATCCGCGTGATAAGGACATCTCATTTGAGGAAGGACCGCATATTTACACTGTGCTCGGAGACAGAGGCGGTTATACATCGGTAACCACATGGAATCATCATCACTTTGAAAAGTTTGATTCAGACAAAATTATCAATAATATTTTGAAAAGTAAAAAGTGGGGTACAGACCCTTCATACAAATATTACAAAATGTCACGAGAGGATATTAATAAAATGTGGGATGATAATCGGGACCAAGCAGCAAACGCAGGAACCCGAATGCATTATGATATTGAATGTCACTATAATAATCAGGAAGTAGTAAATAATAGTGTAGAGTTCACCTATTTTCACAAATTCACGGATGATTTCAAGGAACTAAAGCCATATCGTACAGAATGGATGATTTATTACGAAGAATTAAAGTTGTCGGGTTCAATTGATATGATTTTTGAGAACCCCGATGGAACATTACAGATTTACGATTGGAAAAGGTGTAAAGAAATTCAGCATGAGAGTAATTTCGGAAAATATTCTACGACTCCTTGTATTTCACATCTACCTGATACTAACTTTTGGCATTATGCGCTTCAATTGAATGTGTATAAAACTATTCTCGAACATAAATATGAGAAAAAAGTAACAAATTTGTATTTAGTTTGTATTCATCCAGACAATCCATATAAGACGTACGAACGTATTGAAGTTCCATTTCTAAACAATGAAATCAAGGAATTGTTTGATTTAAGATTAAATGAAGTAAAGGAACAGACTTCAACGAAAGACTAATATTTTATAACAAAAAGGCATAAACATTATATTATAATTGATTATATCATTATGGATTTTTTTATGAAACCATTGCGTGAATATATGATAAAGCGTATGGTATTATCTACCAATATTATGAATTTGATAAAACCTATTGCTTTTATTGGTGGAAATATGATATGGAGACATATATTAAAACGTATACATCCATATAATAAGGTAATAATACCCCCAATAGATATTACAAAAGAATATAACAGTAAACATACGAAGGAATTTTTGAAAACATATAAACAATCCAATAATGATATGAATTCAAATATAGATAAGGTATTTTATTCCAAAGAGGACTATACAAAAACAATGAGAGACGTTAATAACGAGTTAGAAATAAAATGGAAACATAAAATATTGATAGAACAGACGCCCAAATGGAATATTATTATGTTTTATGACCCATACAAACAGGGATTTTCATATTATTCTGATTCACAGCCAATTTCATATGCTGTATTGAATGCGGTTGCCATGAAATACGTGAGAATATATAGATGTAGAGACTTTTTTGTTGATGATGAAACAACTCCAGAAAAAGAACCTTCACCATTTATACAAATACATATGGTTGAAAAGAATAAAACCAAAGACTCAGATAAAAATAGTTCTGGTAAATCTATATTTAAAGACGCGCCTTTCGCAAAACTTAAGAAATATAACAAAGATAAACAATCCGATAAAAAAGGTACAGATGTGGAGCCAAGTAAACCAGAACGTGTTTTCTATCGCAATAAATTTATATCATTGGGACCTGTTAGAAACTACTCAATCATTCAACCAATAAAAAAACAAAACAAACTAAATGGGTTTAAAACAAATTTATTAAGTGGGGTTGTTAGTGAATCTAAGCTTCAGAATGAGGTAATGAATTATAAAGATTATAAATCAAAACAACAGAAATCGACATAATTTTATTTATTTTCGGATTGACTTTTTTTCCATGCCAAGTATCCAATACTTTTTTCATATTGATAGGTCATACCAAGATGGTCTTTCGCGATATGGTAAGCTTTTACTTCTTTCGGAGAAAGACTGTTTAAATAAGCCTCTAATTCTGGGTCTGAATTTGGTTTTGACATTTCAAATAATATAATAATATAGATTAAATTATTTATACATTTTCAATTTTATAATCCTGGTAATGGTACTCCACCTGTTGGTCTTTGAGTTACAACATCATTTTCTTGACATTCATTGTTTAATAGTTCAATGTATTGACCGCTTGAAATAGGAAGATACTCCTCTTCCGGGCGCACATTTTCACACACGTTTTTCTTATTGACACAAGAACTATGACTGCTTGTATTTATATTAGTACAAGAGTTGTCATCAGGATTATTTCCCTTCTTAATTTCACTTACGGTTTTCTTTATTTTTTTAGTAATGTATGTACTTTGGTCGGAAGTATTGTTATTTACATCTGGTTTTACGGTCGCATATGGTTGAGGACGACGTATCCATCTATATTTTGAACTCAACATACCGGAAGTACCGAGAACACTTTTTTTGATAACTTTTGGGTCTTCAGTACATGTAACCGAAGACATTACTACGGACGCATTATTATACGTCCCGCAACATCCACCATGTCCTTGCTGTAAAGTTCTGGGTAAAGAACGAGATAAAGAGGTTTGCCCTACATAACCTTGGTTACGAAATCCGCCATTGAGCGAAAATCCTTGAGTACCTACACTCATGTTATTATATTTTGTTTGTGTTTTTCGTTTTAGTGTAGCAATAGACATAGTATATATTTATGAATATATATTATCTTAAAACCATTGTTTTATATATCCTCCGTCCATCCGAGCGTTTCCTGTAAATGTCGGATTATCCTTAGGAGCTTTTAAATCGAATTGAGAGTCAACTTCACTACTTCCACCAATTGATACCCACTGTGTTCCGTCATATCTAAGCATATAATTAGTAGTGTTATTGATGAATATTTGGTTAAGCATTGGTTCTGTAATTTCACTTATGTCATCTCCAGTAGTTATCATTTTGCGAAGTCCTTTTCTACCGATGTATGTATAAATACTTAATACAGGACGGTTATTTGAACTATTGATTTGAAATACAGAATTAGTTTGTGTACCATTGGTAAAGTTATCAACATCGGAAAACAATACAATACCGGATTTAAAGTCAATCAGCCAATTACCACCAAATTTACCAAATGGCATGGGTGTACTGAGCGAAGATTGAGTATTTAATTTGTATATGTATGGCTGTTTTAACACTGAATTTTCAGTGTACTGTTTATAATTAAACTGTAATGAATCTTTTATAACATTATCAGAATCACTATTTAATTTATACCAAGATGAATACGGCTTAGCCAGTTCAGGAGTTTCTTCTAAAATTAATAAATTATACCGGCGAACTGTTCCAGTTGAATCATCAACAATACTACATGTTGACTTATCGCTATCATTATCACTATATTGGGCGAAATCGCTTGACGCAAGACCTATATTGGTTGCAGTTTTAACAGTACCATTTATATCAAAATCTGGAGATGATGGAACTTCATCTAAAAATATGTTTTCTCCTATTATGTAATTATTAAATGGAACTGTAGTTTCTTCATACCATTGTCTTGATTCTTCTGCCGATGGAAACCCAAGAGCAGATTTAAATAGTACATTTACCTTTTCTTCTATATCAAGATTTACTGTATCACTCATTATTTATTTATATTATACACCTAATATAATATAAGACATATTTCTTAAAATTTATACTTTACACCCTTGGTAATTTAAAACGGAACAAAATGTATAACAACGAATGAAACATAAAACATTAGATATTTCAGCAAGGCAACTTAATAACATTCTCCGTGATAATAACAAAACCAGCAAAAATTGGCGTTATACCTCGAAAGAGCGATAAGCGTCCAAAGGCGTGCGATTCGCCATTACAACCTTGTTAATTTATTTTTGTTACGGACATTTTGTTCCGTTTTAAATTACCAAGGGTGTAATTCCTATAAACATAGTTAAATCATCGTTCACAGATGCTGGGGATAGATAAAATCCATATTCTGTTCCTGAAAATACACGAGCACCATTTGATTGATTTACTGAACCAGCATACCCAGTTTGCGCTGAACCATTTAACGTCCAATTTCCTCCGGTGGGAGAGAAATCTATTTTCAAATTACCGATGTATGGAATATTTGAACCGTTACTCGTTTTAGTTACTCTTGAAAATCCAATTACATCTGTATTATTGCTATTAAATAAATTGATTATAGACGAAGAAGTAAATAAACCACTATTGGAGAGCATGTCAGTCACAGATAAATATTTGATTCCACCTGTGTCTTTCAAATTATAATAATTATTATTCATACGATATTGACTGGAAGATATTTTGTTTAATTTAAATGCTATCCATTTATATCTGGTTCCAGTAGTTTCTTCTGTACCACTCGTAGATAATCCTGAAAGTCCAGCATTATATGTATAATCACCCGCAAGACTATTCCATTCATATCCAGGAACATTTGGATATCCGGACACATTGAATACGCCATTATAATATAACAACGTCCAATTTTTAGGTACTACTGTATGTGTGTTATATGCGTCAATAACTAATCCACCTAAATCGTCATTTAATTTTGCTATTGTTGTAGTTGCTAATTCGTGTATATCTACCAATAATAATTTGGATGAAAGACTATTACCCAAGCCATTGTAACTATCTTTATCAAAATGATGATTCACCGTAACATTAATGTTATTATTTACTCCATTGGATTTCAATGAGTATAATGTTTCATTCAATGTAACAGACGAATCATTACTGTCACGGGAAACAGTATAGTGTAAATTATGGAGTTTACTATTATTTGCTGTTGAAAATTGCGATTCATCATATGTATATTCTCCTGTATTGGAAATCGCACCATTATCAATGTAAATAATACCATTACTAAATCCACTACTATTTGATGTGTTTGATGAATTACTTATGCTATTTACAGAAGATAATCTCCTATCACCACGAATAAAATTATATTGTGAATTAATATTTGAGTATGTTCTCGTACAATCTACTTTGTATTTTTGAACGCTTGGAATACCCATAGTCCAAACTACACTGGTAACTATTGCGGTTTCTGTTTGTTGTGAAATACTTGGATTATTTGTTAATTCATCAACATATATATCAGATGATGTTGTTGATAATGCGGTCCCTCCAATATTGGCAATATCGTGCAGAACCTCAAGTTTTAATGTGTATGGCGTATTACTTGGATTACCTACCGCAGCTTCAATATTATTATTAGCGATTGTTAATAGTTTGAACTTACCATATAAACGAAACCCTTGTTGTTGAGCGTTATTTGAATGTATATCACCTTGTTCGTTACTATCAAAGTAATCGATTCCGGTTGAACTTACGGTTTTCGCTGTCGTTCCAGATTTAGTGCTATCGGTTGGTGTAAATCCTTGATAGGAAATAGTTTGTTTTAAATCATCATTCACGTAAGCTTTCACTTGGACCAAGTCATTTATGTCATCAATATACTTTCCAAATCCAATTGTACTACTGGTAGACGCACTTGAATTACTAATTTCGAATGACTGAGTATTTGTATTACCTGGTATAACAGTTTGAGTGTCTGATACATTAATGTATGTGATAGAGGTATTGACAAAAGTGGGTGTGGTTACATTAGTAGTTGTATTGTAAGATAATTGTGGAACATACGTGGACGAATATCCACTGCTGGAAGGCAATGTAGTATGATTGGTTGGTCCATTTATGGTATCAAACGATACAGTAGTTCCAACAAGATTCCATGAATTATCGCTTAATGTATAATTTGCGTTTAAATCGTTCTTAATTCGTGATAAGAAATCATATTGAGTACCAGCACGAAGTCCATTTAATATCATTGAAAAGTTATTACCTCCTGTAATAGTTTCATCGGTTTCTATATCAGTATTCACAGTGGTATTTAATGCGTAAGAAGTACTCGATAATGTATCATTTTCTTTGTATTTTGTTTGACTTTGTTCTAATACCGCAGTAGAATTGGGATTACCTTGTTCGGGTTCAGTATAATTATATGATAATGTAAGTTGTTGATAATTATTGATGGTACTGTTATTAAAATTAAATACACCAGGCGGACTTGGTTGTTCGAATGTCACTCCTTCATAAATAAGAGCTCTATCTTGAATCGTAGGATAATTATACCCCAGATTTTCCCCATATACACGAACATCAAAGTTGACAATATCGTCTTGGAACATTAAACTGTTTATAGAGGCGTTACCACTTGGGGCATTTTGTTTACGGGTTATAGTCATTGATTTGTATTGCGAAACATTATAATCACTATTAATAGGTATTGTTTCATAATTCGCCCATCCATTAGTTACAGTTGAGTATGATATATCTACATATAAGTTATTAATATAAGGTATTATCCTAGTGTAAGTGCTATCATTATTATAAAAAGCTTGATACGAAGTATCTGTCATAAACGCAATAATATCATCATAGTGCCAATATACAGTTAGGTCTTTTGTTGTGTTGCTGGAACCATCTGTATAAATGGACGTATCTTTGGTGAATACTGAAGGTTGCTGTGTAATTGTATCAAAAAAGGATTTATCTTCTCTTCTATTTACAAAATTGCTACCTACTTTTAATGAGGAAGTAACTACATTTGTATCGGGGTCTACTACACTTAATTCCATTCTTCCATTTTTTACTGAAAGAGCATTTACAATTGGTTGTTCTGAATTAAATATATTTTCGGGGGTCGGTTCATCTACAAAATATAAGGTGGAACTTTGAACGTATATGTTTTTAAATGGTTTTGTTGCCGAACCTATACTATTAGAATAACCAGTCCCAGGTAAAATATCACCGGATATAGTTATATTTGAATATACACATAAATCGTCATCTATTCTTACATGATTTTCAAAGTGACTATCACCGCTTACGGTTATTCCACCATTAAATCTAACATCTTGGTTTAAAGATTCTAAAAATCCGGGTCCTATTGATCCAGTCGGTCCAGTTTTACCAATAGGTCCATCTATACCATCATACCCTCTTGGTCCGGTAACACCATCTATACCGTCTATACCAGCCACACCTTGAGATCCTATATCACCTTTTTCACCTTGAGGACCAGTATAACCGGTATATCCGGTATAACCTGTAGGTCCTATTTCACCTTGAATACCTTGGTCTCCTTTATATCCACGTTCACCTTGAATCCCAGTATAACCGGTAGGTCCGGTTTCACCTTGAATACCTTGTGGACCAGTATAACCAGTATACCCAGTATAACCGGTAGGTCCTATTTCACCTTGGATGCCTTGAATCCCTTGAATCCCTTGAGGACCGGTATAACCAGTAGGTCCTATTTCACCCTGGATGCCTTGAATTCCTTGAATTCCTTGAATCCCTTGAGGACCGGTATAACCAGTATACCCTGTATAACCAGTTAAACCTTGAATACCTTGAATACCTTGAATACCTTGAATACCTTGAGGACCGGTATAACCAGTTAATCCAATTTGTCCTCTTGGACCTTCTGTACCAATATTACCTTGAATACCCTGATGTCCAGTATATCCGGTATAACCAGTAGGTCCTATTTCTCCTTGAATACCTTGAATACCCTGGGGTCCGGTATAACCAGTATAACCAGTAGGACCTATATCTCCTGTATATCCTTTAGTACCAATGGGTCCTATTTCTCCACGCATACCAGTATAACCAGTAGGTCCTATTTCACCTTGAATACCCTGAATACCTTGAATACCTTGAATGCCTTGAGGACCAGTATAACCCGTATAACCAGTTAATCCTTGAATACCTTGAATACCTTGAATACCTTGTTGCCCGGTATATCCCGTATAACCAGTAGGTCCTATATCTCCAGTATATCCTTTAGGACCAATTGGACCTATTTCTCCTTGAATACCAGTATAACCAGTTGGTCCTATTTCTCCTTGAATACCAGGTGCTCCTCTACCACCTTGAATGCCTTGAGGACCTGTATCACCTGTATCACCTTTAATACCAGCAGGTCCCTCAGGACCAATTTCACCTTGGACTCCCACGTCACCTTTTTCACCAGTATCTCCCTTGTCGCCCTTTACTCCTTGGGTTGAAAACCACAATGATACATTTACAAGACCCCCACCACTTCCAGTTAGACATTTTATATTTATATAATCACCTTGTAAGAAACCATAGCTTAAATCAGACGCAAATTGATGGTCTGATAACGCCGATATAACAATACCAGTAGCATTACCATTTTTATATATTTCAATAGCGCCCGAGGATGAAGGTGTAGATGCTACACGAACACCTATATAATTCAACGAACAATCCGCACCAATTTCTACTCCAGACGCAGTCGAACCTTCCATACCGGCACCGAACGCAAAGATAAATCCGGTTGTTGATGTATAGAACCCCGGTGATTCGGCGTATATTGTAAATATACCTCCATTAGTATCACCTACAGGTCCAGTATATCCGGTATATCCAGTATATCCAGTAGGACCAATAGGACCTGTTGGACCTGTACCTAATACTACACTACAGTCTGTACGTTCTTCCATCGGAATATCATACCATGATGAAGATACTGGGTCTCCCAATTCATCTACATCACAACTATTTTGTATTTCTTTTAATTTACGTAAAGCAGTATAATCACTTGCTGACATATTATATTACCGTATAATAAATCAACCGAAAAGAAATCTTCGTAATATACTAACATAATACTAAATCGTAGTATATTATTTATAATTCAAATGATATAATAATATATACACGTAATAAGTAATGGAGCAATTGGATTTAGATATAAATAACTATACTATTAATGACTTGGAGCGATTCTTTCAGATAAACCCCAGAGCAAAATATAGTGAGGGTGATATTGAATTAACAGAATACAATATTCGTGAAAAACTATTATCAAGCGGTCATATAGATAAACGATTCAAACGTGATTTAATCGAATTCTTAGAGCTTGCTAAGAATTGGTTAATATTTGTAAAATGCCGTAAAGGGGATTTAGCTAAGCCAACGACTATTCCGGATAATTACAAATTAGATACTATGGATACTCCGAATTCTAAAGAAGTAGAACCTCGCACAAATGAATTAATAAATCGCGAGGAAACCCAGTTCGTCCATTCATCTAATAGTGATTTTTTTCCAGGAAAATTAAATCAACTAAACACACGTATTCTTACAAAATGTTTAAATATAGACACAAGGTTTCGTGATAATCTGTATAGTACTCAAAGTTCCGATTTTTCAATACAAATGCCAATTAAGTTCAATAAGGTTGTTTCAATGAGTTTATCTTCACTGGAATTACCAGTGTCTTTTTATGGTATTTGTAAAGAGTTTGGTAATAATTTTTTATATTTACATGTCACCCACCATGCGTTTGATAATTCAAGCAATGTAATTACTTCTGAAAAAATAATTACAATTCCCGATGGTAACTACAATGCGAGTGACCTACTCGATACTGTAAATAAGTTGTTATCTCCATTAAATGAAGATTACTCTCTTGTAAATCCGACTGATATTTTCTCATATATTAAATTAACGCACGATATTACATCATCCGGTTCAGGCACAGGTAAGGTCTCTATTATACCCGATGGACTTCATAGTGGGTTAATAAAATCAATTATATTAGATTTCACCAAGGATATTAACGGTAATGTAGATAAAGTAGATGTTTCTACCAAATTTGGATGGAATTTGGGATTTATAAAAAGGAAGTATCGTGGGTCTACCAGTTACACTGCGGATACGGTAATTGAACCGGCTAATATACGGTATATTTTTTTAGCGGTTGATGACTTTGCGAATAGTGCAAATAACCAATTTGTCAATGTTTTTAATAATTCTATTATGAGTCCAAATATTTTAGCACGTATCTCAATAAAAGGTTCTTATTTTAGTTTGATAATGGAAAATGACTTTAATATTATTACTGAACCACGACGATACTTTGGTCCAGTAGATATTCAACGTCTAAGAATACGGTTATTTGATGAACGTGGACGAGTTTTACCAATGAATAACTCAAATTTTTCATTTTGCTTAGATTTTAAACTGATTTATGATTTATAAGTCAATACTCTTTCAGAGTATATAGTATAATTACTATGGACTCTGAAACACCTTTTAATCCAGATTCGCAATATATTGGAGTTTATTATGCTATACCTGCGATTGGTGGATTCAATATAGAGCAACATTTTGGAACGATTCATTTGGTTACTGTTCTGGAAACAAAAGAATTAGATTTAACATTAGCTCTTCAATTAAAGGTAAATGTTCGTACATTTAATGAAAAGATTGGATTAATAAAAGATGCGAGTAATAATACTATTCTTCAAACATCATTTGATACTTCTACTAATTCGTTTCCTATTCAGGATATTTCGTTTAATTATCAAGACATTATACCTGATATTACTACTGACAACATAATCAGCGTAGGGGGGTTTAGCACTATGTACCGTGATTTCGAACGTAACATAATTAATTATTACGAACATGCCGACAATGTATCTTTATTTAATGATTCAAGCAGGACAATACTTGAAGGACCCGACTTTACCAAAAACAATTTTGTAGACATTACAACTACAAATTCTGACGGAGGTTATGATCTATCCGGTCAAATAAACATTTATAGAATTTCAACGATGTTACAAAATCTGTATAATAACGACCCATTTCAAAATCGTGTAAATAAAACATATGAAGAAGGATTTATAGCAGGAGATATAATTTTGATATCATCAGGTATCACTATACGATTGGATTTATTGAGCGAAACACCAGACACATTAGGTAATATTGACTACACATCTAATAATCTACCTCCTCCCATACTATTAAGTAAATTATATACAGCCCCTTTAGTATTACATTTGGAAAATCTATAAAAATTATTTTTATAATGTATATAACATGTCCGGATATCCAACTAATACACAAGACTCAAGTGGAATATATATAGGTGATAATTATGCAATTGATTCATCTGGAGGATTTTGCATACAACAGAGTTTACCCGAAATTCAATTACAAGATACGAGTATTGCAAGACAATTTGATGTCACTGACGCACTTCAAATTAGTTATTCTGTCCGTAGAATAAATACAAAAATTGGTATTACTAAAGATGAAAATAATGATAACACCTTATTTACTGAGTTTGACTTGAGTAATGATACATTGATGACAGACGAGATTACTATTGTAGCAGACGATATATTAGATTACCTTACGTCAGACAGAATAATATCCATGGGTAAATTATCCACTTTATATGAGGATTTTAATTATACAGTATTAGAATATTTCGGTGCTCCTTATGGATTTTCTACGTTGTTTGCTGGAGAACAACACTACAATGTTAATAATGGAGTCTTCGATAAACACGCATTAATCCAATTATTTAATAAATTTGATTTTAATATTAATGGCACTATTGTTTCTGATTTAACCGGTTTTTTCAAAATTAGTAATATAACTGAAAGTCTTAGATTTGCTTCTGGTACTAATATTTTTGACAATCGCCCTGCTGAAAATAATCCTGGACCATCAGACGGGTTTATAGCGGGGGACCTAATATACATACCGAATGGAATCAGTGTAACACTAACCGTAAATATAGAACAAGAACCATACGACCCTATCAATAATGTTGGTACCACAAATTTATCGTCAATAGACCATTTGATTAATTATTCAGAATCACAAGCGAATGTTAGAAAACAAACTACATCAAGCACTACAAATATTACTCAGACGTATAGCGTTCCTATATTAGTTGTATTATCAAACGATGATGCTGGTGCTTTTGCTGATTATGGTGTATCATGGACCAACCGTACTAAATACACTGTTAACGTTCAAAATTGGTTATCAGTATCCATTTCAGCAAGTGGTAAATATCAAGCCGCAATTGAAGAATATGGTGATATATACGTATCTAATAATTTTGGGAATACGTGGATTAAACGTAATAATATTGGTACTTCATTAACAAATCAAATTAGTATATCATTGACAGGTCAATATCAAACCGCAGCAAACGGTACTGAAATTTATGTTTCAAGTAATTACGGTATTACTTGGAGTCAAGTATATAGTTTTGGACTGAGTCAGATATTTGTATCTATGTGTCTTACCGGTCAATATCAAGCAGTAATATCATCGGGTGATACTCTATACCAATCATCTGATTACGGACAAACTTGGACCAAAAATGTTAATATAAATGGGGACTTATATAACTCAATACAATCATTTCCTACAGCTGCTATTTCTATGTCATATGATGGAAAACGACAAATTATTGTTTGTGAGGCTATTTACTTATCTACTAATTATGGAAATACATGGACTACTACAACAATTATTGATGATGCGAATAGTGAGTTTGACGATCATAATTGGGTAGGTTGCGATATGTCTTCTGATGGAAAATATATGGCTGCTATTGAAGTTACTGGTGAAATTTATACCTCTTCGGATTTTGGAAATAATTGGATGAAAAACGATAATGCGAATGTCCGTGACCGCCAATGGCAAGACATTTCTATATCAGCAAGTGGTCGGTTTCAAACTGCGGTAGAAAAAAATGGGTATGTTTTTGTATCAATCGATTATGGTGTAACTTGGCAAAAAACTCAAGATGATACACTCACGTCAAGTATTTGGCAATCCATTTCAGTATCAGCAAATGGCATGTTTCAAACAGCCGTAGTATATGGTGGTGATGTATATACCGCTACGATAGAACTATAATATTTTCTCAATACAATATATAATGCCGTATAAAACACGCAAGGTTCGCAATAAATCATGTTACAAAGTATATAATCCGGAATCTAAAAAGGTTTTCGCCAAATGTTCTACCAAGGAAAAAGCTGCCGCTCAAATGAGATTATTAAGGGGTATTCAAAATAATAAAACTTTTCGCAAGCGTATTAAGAATACACGTAGAAAGCCCATTACAAAAATAAAAATAGATTAAATGTTAGAATAAATATATAAAGTTTTTAGTATATATTTACGTATAAGGATATAATGAAGATTACCGAGTCAGGAAAGGAAGAAAAAACGAATAATAATGAGAATAAATTAGCAATAACTAAACAACCACCAACTCCTATATTATTTATTATTGATAATTTTTACAATAACCCTATGGAAACACGAGAATATATACTTAAACAGGACTTTAAGATTAGAGGTAATTATCCAGGGCAAAGAACGGTGTCTCATGCTACTGAGGAAATAAAAGGTATGATACAACGATGGGTATTACCATTTGGAGGAAAAATAACACGTTTTCCCATGGAAAAAACAGACGATAACTATAATGGTGCATTTCAGTATACTACTTCACGAAATCGGTCTTGGTTTCATGTAGATTCATGGAATAATTGGGCGGGAGTTTTGTATTTAACACCCGACGCACCAGTTACTTCAGGGACCGGATTATATAGGTATAAAGACGGAACACGCTTAGAACAAGAACAAAAATTAAAAGGAAATAAGGCAGAAATTGATGAAAATTCACAAGATGTTACCAAATGGGACTTGGTAGACCAAGTTGGAAATGTATTCAATCGATTAGTTATTTTTAATGCGAATCATTTTCATAGTAGTATGGATTATTTTGGTACTAATAAAGATGACGGTCGCTTAGTACAAGTATTCTTTTTTTCGACTGAGAAACAAGTCTGTTAGACTGACCTAACCGAAAATTTTATCATGGTATAATATACTGTATACACCTTTGAAGATTTCAAATGGCACGAATACCACTGTATATCTTTCAAAGTTAGACGAAACCAAGTCTATGTATATTTTGGATTGTCTTACAAATAAATTGTAAGGGTTGGTTAGACCGACAGCGATAACTGCCACTGATTACGAACATGGTTCGTGTGTTT
>Ga0208903_1000999_pt1 | contig 17728 bp, 24 predicted proteins | sample AntAceMetag02UKJ_FD_184769 | JGI IMG/M metagenome (GOLD analysis project Ga0208903, IMG submission 184769) | Saline lake microbial communities from Ace Lake, Antarctica - Antarctic Ace Lake Metagenome 02UKJ (SPAdes) (version 2) | ecosystem: Environmental > Aquatic > Non-marine Saline and...
CTATTCCCGCCATTGCTATTATCATGCTGGTGGGTACCCTACTCAATCTGTCTGTGGTGTAGTTTAGGTATTCCACGCACTTGAGTGTGGCTTCTATGAAGGAAGTTTTATCCTTGTATTCAAATTCCGGCTCCTTCAACCCTAATAAAGTAACCTGGTTCAGTTCCTTCTTGTGTATCTCGTCTTCTATCTTGTCCAGTGTCCATGTGTTGGGGTAGAACGTGCCCGAGAAGAACGCCGCACCCAGTATGGTTGCTATCACTGTCAGGAACATCAAGCCATACTTGGCCTTCACTAATATATCCTGTATCTTTGCGTAGGTTCTTCTTGTCATAGTTTAATCTTTAAGATGCGTGTGGGCCGAGATTTTTAAGAATTGGCCTATCTCTGGCGCTGGGGAACTCGAGCCCACGTCCTCTGCATCGTAAATTTATACAGCAACTTTTGTAGGTGCTGGTTCTTGTGTTGTTTGCTCTGCTTCGTACTTGATTTTGTACTCTGCTTCTGCGTTTCTCATCGCATTGTTCCAGTCTGCCTTTGACATACCCGTGAACCTGGTGATGATACCATCTGACATGATCTTGAATGATCCACACAACTTGTGCGATCCGTCATCCGCTATCTTGTGTACCACACCTGTGGCCTTACCATCAGCATTCTCTCTGCCCATGATGTACATGTAGTTTCCTGACTTGCCGTGCCATTTGTTGTTTGTCTGCGTGTCCTCTTGGCATCTTGATCTCATTTGATCCAGTACCAAACTTGCTTTTGCTGAACATTTATACATATTATCTTTCTCCTTTGTTACCACTATTATACATGGTAATGGTATAACCGTCAACTGGCGAATTTGTCTTGTAAAACAGGAATTTTTTGAGAGTACCTACCTACTGCTTTTACAAATTTTCCACTGGTCTCTATGGCATGTGGAAGATCTCCGTATAAATTTAATATTCTTTTGTGTGTTTTATAAATTTTATCAATATAATCTTGATGTCCATATTTTTTTAGTTCATTAAAAAATCTTTGAGTTTTCCTATTAAAACTAAATTTTGTTTTACCTAGCAGGCCAACGTTGAGAAAATGGTGAGGCGTTTTAAGAAATCCGCATGCGTTCAATAATTTTAATTTGGTCTTGGCGTCAAATGTACCAAATCCTAGATACTGATCTTTAGAAAGCATATTATTTAAATCTAGATTATCTAAGGTAGCATAGGCCATTGCAACTACTAATTCTGGATTGTCTTTATCGAGAAAAAAAGGAACAGTGTTATGAGCACCCATTATTTCACCGGGACACGCATCAATGACACACCAGTGTATTTTTCTATTTTCTATTAAAAATGTTGGTTTTTCATGTCCTGTCAGCACTATTGCGTCTTTGTCGTCTTTTAATGCTTGGTTTATTATAGTAGATAAAGAATACACCCTAAAAGGAAGATTTGGACCGAGAACAATGTTTTCATTGTAAAACCAATCTGGGTCGTTAACAAAGTTTAAATCTTCCAGGGCAGGATGAATTTCTGTACATTTTCCTATAAGTGTTCCTTCGTATTTTTTTACTAAATTTATTCCTGCATAGTATTCCAGATTGGTACGTATATTTTTTTTTATACTCACCATCTGCGTTACTATTTCGTCTATGTAGATGTCATTATCTATACATAATTTTACCATGGTATAGGAATCCGTACCTCCACCATAGGCTATTTTCATCTTTCTATATTTTTTTCGTATTTTTTTTAACCGATTGATCATCAGTCGTTGGATGTAATCTATAGATAAATTACTTGGTCTTTTAAAATTTGATATGCTATCTATCAACCCTTGATCAATTTTATATAAAGGAAGATGGCCTGTGGATTTTTGGTGGGCGAATGCTTGATATATATTGTGAAATTGTTTATTGCCGCATTGGTAATAATTTGTAAAGAGCTTTGACATATTGATCCTGTAGCGATATTATACAATACCGCTACAAGATGGTCAATCTAATTAGACTGCTTTTTTCTCTGTTGCTAGTTCTTTGGTGCTAATGAAAGTCATAGTCTCGTTCTCTGTTAAAGAATCTAACCATGCATTTCTCTTAACAACAAGCATGAAAGCATTCCTTGGAATGTCAGTCAAGTTTTGTGTCTGGTGTCCTGTGTGGTCCGGGTTGAAAATCAAGAACTGACCTTTTTGTAAGTTAATACTCACTTCAGAATCAGCAGTTTTAAATCTATACCACGCTCCACCTGGCATGTCAGTCAACTGTACGAAAATCCTTAGGTTCTCACCTTTTTCAGTGCCCCTTTGGTTGTCGAAATCAGTGTGCATCTGCATGTAGGCACCTGGCTGTTGTTGGAAGATTCTGATCCTTGTTTTCTCACACTGGAACCAGTCACAAATAGCGCCTAGTTGTGGTGAAGAAAGTTTAGACGGTGTGTCTTTGTAGTCTTTTGGATCTTCTTCTGCCCAGAAGTCTTGCAGTTGGTCCATAGTGGTTTCCTTACCGTCAGCACTTCTGAATGCATTATAAAGGTACTGTGAATCTTGGCCCTTCATAACGTCGATGTCTTTTACTTCTTCGAATTTAATTCCCCTGTTGACAAAAGAAAGAGCTTTTAACTCGTCTTCCCAGTCTCCTTGGAAAATGTAGTTTGAAGCATAGATACCAGTCATTGGATTGTAACCGTTTGGTTGGTGGTTAGTCACCTCAGTGATTGTTCCTGCTTCGTCTGTTTTTGTTTCAAACTTGTACATAGTTTGTTCTCCTATAGGTTTTTTGACTCCACCAATATTTAGTGGCTGTTACAGATATCTATCGGCATCATGGCTGATGCTGTAAACATCTTGGTCCTGCAACACAAACTGTTCGAAAGTCCGTCCGGACAACCCAAAATTTGCCTGTAGATCCGTGGTTATTTGAGGATACCACCCTTTTTTGTAGTTGTCGGCAAGCCTAGACATCATAGTAAAATCCTGGTTATCTGCAGTCATTTTATGTATTTTATTGTTATGTGTATTTTCTATCTTTTCAACCGGGTTATTGGTTCTATCCAATACTGATTTGATATCTGTTATTGTGTATTGTTCTGTGCCTGTACATTTGTAATTTTTGTTATAATGCACTTTGTTCCCCGCGGCTTGTTCTATGGCTTGCACCAAGCATCTCGGATCTAGATAGGGTGCTGGGGCGTTATGTCTATAATCGTACAACACCTTGTCCTTGTACTGCTCAATAAAAATATGGCTCATTAATGGTGCAATATCAAAGCTCGTGTATGGTATATTGGATTCTTTGATAAAACTGTCAAATTGACTATGCATTAACCTCCACGGTCCTAGGCTTCCTATCTTTATTATTTGCTTCACCCCGGAGTTCATGGCATTCAATACAAACTCCTTGGCAATCGTGAGGGCGTTCTGATTTTTTGGTAATAATACCAAAGCAATGTCTTTATCGATCTTTTTTGTAAAATAATTTTTTAATTGTGTGTCATTAATTTCGATCATAAGATATCCCAAATCCTTACAATTTTATAATTTAGACATTTATCTGATATTAATCTTTCACAGGCTAGTTTGGTCATGGCATAAATTAGGTGTCCGTTTCCAAGATTGCTTGTGTTGATCTCCTTATTAACTTTCCATGCAGGAAAATTCACAGTCCCTATTTTGCCATCAGTAAAGTTTTCTGCTGTGATGTTTGCTGATAACGGGGTGATCTCATCACTTGTTATCCCGTATACCACTTTCGTTGAAGCGTAAACGAATCTGCAGTCTTTCGCTCTGGTGTCTGTTAATTTTTTCATAGCATTTTGTTCTAGCATGAATGTGCTGAAATCCCTTCTCACGCCTGCCTTTCTACAGGCCCTTGCCACATGCCACACTGTGTCCACTTCCTTATGTTCTTCGAACCAGTCTTTGTAATCAACGGCATTTTCAAATCGTATAGGACAAACTATTGTATTTGGATGTTTTACAAGTTCTTTACCAAGTTTTCCTGTAGCACCTATGACGCATATGTTTTTCATTCACTGGTATTGCTGTTAATTTCTTTTTCTAAATCTTTGAAATATAAAATTGACTCGTATTTGCCTTGCCAATGATCCCAGTTTCTAACTGGTGTTTGGATAATATTAAAGCCATTGCCTTCAAGATGGTGCTTAACATAATCCGCAGTAAGTTTTGATTTAAAAACTAGTTTACCTTCTAACAAATAAAAATCATCTTGTCGAAGAGTTACTATTTCCTGAAGCAGTTTTGTTTTAAGTTCTATGTATTTCATATTGTAAATTTCCTAAACTCTTTCTTTGCCAACCAGTGGTCATCCCTTATAAGTCCTTGTACTTTGATCAGAGGACGTGCATTGTATCCACTGTTCGCTGTTGCATGTCTACAGTGTTGCCACGAGAAGTCCATTGCTTGTCCTGGTTCCCAATTGGACCATATGTGTTCTTCAAAACTGAACATCTGTCCAGGATACCAACTCTCTGTTGGCATAATAATCCTTTTCATTTGCCATCCTTTAGGTCCTTTGGTTATGGGATCATATTGTGCGTTTGCAATTTCCGGATCATGTTCTATGGCTCTTTTTATCAAGGTTGATAAGAAATCAACATGCCTTGGAAAAGCACCACTTGTTGGCTGATAGTTTATATCAGTCTTAGCCCATTGGAAATCAAAAACTTTTTCTATGGCTTTTATTTCAGGGAACCTATCTGTAAGTGTAACCTCGATCAATTGATAATGTTTGTCAAAGCCATGTTTATGCTGATTGTCTAGTTCACTGTTGTGCCTGAATGGAGAATAATTTTCCTGTTTGTCTATGTCATAGACTCGCCATTCATCTATGTAGTCAGTTTTAAAGTTGGTGTCGAGATTGTGTTCTTTAGCATAATCTGTGATGATCCCGTTTATATGGTGCCAGTCTGTGTCTATCTGTGCCACTTGCCAGAAGCAATCGTCTTGGTGTGTACCTCTTATATATTGGCTAGACGCTTCAGCAATAACATCGTAGTGTGGGTGGGTGTCGACCCAGTCCATAAGTTCTCTACATGTTCTTGGTTTAAGTAAATCATTCCGTACTGTCTCTAACAGTTCTGGGTCATATGGATGTGTATGTAAATGATCTGTATTTTTATATCTGTTCTGCGACAGATCCTTATTGTCTATGTTTCTTTTATACTTTGTCTGCATCTCGCACTCCGGTTATGTTCATTGTTATCTGTGGATTGAAACCCATGTTACCCACACAGTGCAACACGTTAGGTTTGATCTGCACAGTGTCTCCTGCTTTGTATTGATGACATACTTCGTTCCCTATAAGAGTGTAGTGTCCCCATTCCCAGTCCTCGATAAAAGTCAATGCTCTGAATACACTTTGTTCTGTTATGTGCTGTTTTTGGTATGATCCAAAAGTATCTGCATGTAAGCCGAGAGCAGTCATGGGTGGTTTCACATAGAGTCTAAGTTGTGATTGTGAGATTTCTCCAAATTTGTTTTTGTAAGCCTCCATCAGTGGTTGATAGAAATCCCCTAGCTCTTCGTCGTGAAATTCATAAAAACAACTATTTTCCATAGTCCAATTGGATTTAATCCATGTATCGAACAACTTCTTAAATCTAATATCACGATTTTTTATCTTATCGTGATTTAATTTTTCATTTTGGTAGTAAGTACTCCACCCCCTGCCGCTTGTCTTTGGATCTTGTTTCTCGCACATTTCAAGGACAAAATTTGTAAGGCCGGCATAATCAAATTCAATGTTCCCTAGATGTGGACAGTCGTCTGTTCCTTTGCTCAATGGCGAGTAATGCCATGGGAACAGTTCACTGAATTCTGATTTGATGTCAACTCTGTTCATTATCTAAAGAACCTGTGATCTATTTTTGTGAAACACGGTTGGCGCATTTGTTTTCCAGGTGTTCTCCACCATTTTAAAATTCGTTTAATCATTTTAGTTCTCCGCTCCAGTGTATGGTTATCTTTGGATTGATTCCTGCGTTGGCACTTCCGTGGTATATGCCTGGCTTCAGGTCCCAAAGGTCACCTGCCTGCCATTGGTTGAAACAGTAATTACCGTAGTGGAAGAAATGTCCAAAATCCCAATCACGCACGAACGCCATGTATCTTCTTAACACTGTGTAATCTGCTTTTGCCTCGCCTGTTCGTCTTATGAAACTGCTGTAGGTGTCTGTGTGGCTCCATATTGTGTGTCCGGGCGGTTGCACGAACAGGCTGATTCCCATCTTATCTTCCTTTAGGTTTGGAAACATCTTCTTCAATGGTTCGTAGTATTCACCAAACTCCTCGTTGGCAATCTTGAAATACTGACTATTGTGTTCGTTGTGTGTGTTGTTCTTGAGTGCTAACAATGCCTGTTCCTTGATCGGCATATTGTTGACATTGTCATTGGCGTGCATCACCGCATCATTTTCAGTATCATACCACCAATACTTCTGTGGTGTTAGGTGTTCATTACACTTTTTGATTGCCCAGTCACCTAGTGCTTTCCAATCAAAATCTTTGATGGTGTGCATGTAACACGAAGCGTCATCATGATCTTTCTTCATAGGATCCCAGTGCCATGGATACTGTTCCAGTATCTCGGCAGGAACCGCGTGTTTAGGTTCTAACCTTTGTTCAGCTATCTTATTTTCTAATTTCATTGGTTGATGCTCCGCTGATGCTACAAGTCAGTTTCAGTTTCATGCCCATGTTTGCAGAACAATGTGGCTGAGGTATTGGAAGGTCGTACACCTCACCTTTTTTCCACCTTGGGAAATAACTGTTCTGGAACTGTAACACATGTCCCCAGTGCCAGTCTGTGATCATGACTAAATATCTCCTGATAGGACCTAGGTCACACATCTGGGCGTCTATGTCTGGGTTAAGATTCTTGTTGTTCCTACACCAGTTACCGAGGTTATCATGATGCCATGGTAGTATCTGTCCTGGTAGGTACGCCAATAATCTTATCAAGGCGGTGTCGTAGTCTATGCCAATTTTATCTTCCCATACCTGTCTTGTTCCTAACAACTCTTTGATTCTTTCATTGCTGTCTCCGTAAAGACCCCAATTGTATTCTATGGTGTTCCTTGCATTGTAACCACACTTCATGGGAAGGTTCATTGTGAGTTCACTAATTCCGTTGTGGTATGGTCTCTTCTCGTAATACTTCTTTTGAACTGTTTCTTTGTTGTTCATCATGAAGTCAATGAAATCTTGTTCATTTATGTCCAACTGAGACATTGGCTTTGCGTCATACTCTGTCGTAAGGTCTGACCCTATATCCTTGGCCCATTTCTCATATTCCTTATCGGGCCTGTTTTCTATAAAGTCCCAGAGTGTGACTTCCGGCTGTTTGGCCATGAGACTTGTTTCTACATAAATCTTTGGATCCGCTGGTATGTCCTTGTAGTTAGACATCACTTGGCTTGGCTTCAGTTTTCTTTCTGTTGTCATCGTATCTCCTATGATGTAGTATAGCACAGAAGGCAATAGGAGTCAATATATTGTTTCTGTACTATACTAATGTTTGGAGTTAGCGATATGATCGCACACGGCACGGCCTACACATTTAAGCATAGAGGTCATTTGTTTTGCCGACGTCACTTGAACAGTGGCGCTACACAATTATTTATTTTAAATTTTTTAAAAGTTTCTGTTCTTGGTATAATTTCTGCTGTTTGATCTGTTCCAGTTCTTCCGCACTGGGAGGCATCTTCACTATCTCCACGTTGGATTCCTTCACTTCTTCGTCCAAGGAGTTCTTTGGTGCTTCTATGGGCATGCCTACGTTGTCAAACCATCTGTTGTCCGCCGTCACGTAGCACACCGAATAGAAGCTGATGTTGTCGCCGTTGATTGACTTCTTTGATATCAGCCTACGTTTCTTGTGTACCTTGCCCGGGTATTCCCGGTGATTCTTCTGTATCAGCTTGATACCTCCGAATAGGTCACTGTACATTCTGTCTATGTATATTGGCTTGCCTTTGGCGTCCTCTCCAAACTCGTTAGACACCACGGTGTGCTTTTCTTCCGTGATACGGGTCTTGTTGGCTATGTTGCCCAATCCTGCTAACAGTTCTTTTGTTTTCTCGCTTGGCATAATATTTTAGTTAGCTGTAACAATCCATAGGCTGTATAAACAGACTCGCCCTACTCCTGGGCATCTATATCATCATCAACGTAAAGCGTCTCTAATTTGATTAGCAAATGAAGACTGTCTAGATGCCTATAGATTGTTTGTGCTGTCTTAATTATATAGAAATTTTAAAGAATGTCAACCACGCCCAACATTTTAAAATGATCTTGCAAGGTCCACGTGGAGAAATCTATCACCTCTCCCCTCACGTTCTTGATTGTCCTTGTGTAACCTGCCTGTTGGTATCTCTTAAAAGGGTGTTCCCATGTTGCCACAGTTTGCCATTCGTTCTCTAATATGTGCTTGTCTGCATCATCAATGACACACAGTGGCATCTGTAGAACCTGTTCGGCAGTCAGTTTATCGTGTAGGTATGCCGTTATTATCTTGGTCTGTGGGATAGGATGTTCTAGGTGTTGTTTGTCCACCTCAACTGCTTTGTAGTGTGCACCATTGGGTGCCAACTGTTTCTGCATGGTCCTGATGTACAATGCTAACGAACCTTTGATGTGTTTCTTCGTGGCAGTACTCCACTTGTCATTGAACAACCCTGACTTCATCTCATCTATGTACTGTGCAAGTTCCTGTAGTGCAGGACGTTCCTTGCTCCGGAAGTTTATCTCGGGCAGGTTACTAAGGCTTTGATAGTCTATCATTCTTCCTCTCCATTCCATATCCCGTTGGTCTGGTACTCTTCCCATGCTTGTTGGTCTTTGTATTTCTCCATTCTCCTATCAAACTGTTCCTGTGTTATTATTTCAAGCACCACCGCATCTGCTCCGTCCTTGTACAGTTGTTTGACATCTTTCATTACCCAACTGTAAGGGAAGTAGCCCCAGTGGTACACCTCCTCGTCCACAAACATGTTGATAGAGTCTGGGACGTATGTTGTTACCGTTACTTTGTAGAAGCAATCATACTTCACTTTTTCTCTCTAGGTATTTGTTCAATGCCGTCTGTGCCTCGGAGTCTGGTGCTATGTCTCCATCGAACACTTTGAGTGTCACGTTGGGCATGTAGCTGGGTTCGAACTCACCGTCCTCTATGAGATAAACTTCCCTCAGAAGATGACCCATTGCCACTGGTGCGTCCCACCCAACACCGTTTGCGTGTTGCCATTGCTTCTTGGCCGCGGCGTGTATTAATGCTCCACTTGATCCCATTCCTTGTTTGACTGCCTGTAACATTTTAAGCATCCAATCAGTAGGCAATCTTTTCAATCTCTTGGCCTCACTGCCCAGTTGGTACTGTTTCATCAGTCCAATGAACAGACCCTGGTTTATCTCCCCACCATCTTCGTCTGGGTATGTTTCCTTTATGGCTCGTAGGGCAGACTCTAGCCCTTCTGCTCCTGCCATTTTGATACCCTTGTATGCGTAATCAAAATGTGAGAAGTAATGTTTGTTAGGTCCGCACTTGCCAGAACTCTTCCTGACCCTCTTGGGTTCTAGGTCAATGCCCACACGATCAAATATTTCCTGTACCATGTGTGCAGTGGCAACTCTTTCAGTTTCCGTTTCACCCATCTTGTACCTGTGCAGTAGACATCTGTGTATCTCTTCCGTGCCTGCCCTCAGGATGCCGGAGTCATTCACTATCTCGAATGCTTCTGCGTCAAAGGCCGGTTCGTCCGTTTCCACTATTGTAACTGGTATCTTCTCATATCCTAGTAGTGCCAGTGCGACCGCTCTGTGCTGACCATCGAATATGTATAAGGTGTTGGAATCAGACCGTTTAACAGCACTCACAGGGCAACACACACGTGGATCGAACTTTCTCATTATGTTCATTACGTGTCCTGCTCTGACGTCTCTCTGTACGGAATAGTTGAACCCGAAGTCTGCCAGCGGATGATCTTCCACACCCTTGGGCAACATCCTGCCCTTCATTATCTGATTCTGTAAATTTTGTTTGGCTTCTTCGTACCTCTTTGACCAGTTTGGTACATCCTCTGGTGCTTCTTTTCTGACTTCTGCTACGACGTCAGACAACATTTTTACCTTGTTCATGCGAACTCCATTATATCTGTTAATGTATGCAATCCAGAGCAGAATTCCTACAATAGGATAAACTCCAAATTACCTTACTAGTATAACATATATTATGATTTTGTCAACAGGCTAGGTTAAGATCAACTAGGCGCCCTTGGATGTGGTGCCGCACTTGGACTGGGAAGTCTCTATGACGTACCCTAGATCCATGAATGAACCCAACAGCAGTGCTTCTTTCTCCCGTGCCACCGCCATGCATTCTGCTTCTGTCTCGTGGTACACCACGGGATCTTGCTGAAATACGGTGCAGGGATTACCCAGTGTGCATATTATTACCATCACTTTCCACATAAAATACTTACCTCGACTTCTTTTTACCCATGAGATCCCTCACTGTGTCCTTGCAGGTGTCGTGCCAATACACACCCGAGTCCCTCAGTTTTTCGTTGGCCACACGCAATCTTTCCATCTTCTTTTCGATCAGTTTGAACTGCGTCTTGTTCAGGTTCTTGCCCACCAGGTTCTCCAGTTTGTTCAGTATTGAATCGATGTCTGGACAGGTGATGTCAGGCACCTTGGGAGCCTTCTTCCTTATCTTGGCCCAGTAAGTGGTCCTTGTGTGTGGTTTCTTAGGCATCCGCATCTCCCTTGTGCAATTATTTACAGACTTCTCTGCGGTAAAAAAGTACCGCTATAAGTTTTGTGGGAGTATTAGTGTTTGGTGAAGACCCAAGCCCTGTGATAGAAGTCGTCAACGTTCTTCTGTATCAGACTCATTGCTTGAGTGTTGGCCATAGCTTCATTCTCGTATGGTCCATACTGCTTTTCCGTGCTGTGATCTATTGTGTCTTGGTCGTTGGGGTCTAGGTGTGTACCTTCTACTACCCAATACTGATTTGTGATTTTGCCCATTCTATATAAGTGTGACGCAACCGTAAATGAAAATTGATGTGTAAACAGCGATAATAGCCCACACAATCTTGCTCATTTGACTTTGTGGGTCCTCTTCCAGTAATTGCTCTTCTTGATTCCCATGTAGTTCTCGCCCGGCTCGTAGTCCCATCTCTTACCATGGTGCCCACGCACATCTGCGTACATCATTCTCATCTTCACCAACAATTTGATCAACGGATTCTTGCTTGTTCTCACTTGACTTCTGGCCTTATACTATATTATCTTAATTTTTTACTTCTGCCCATGGGGACCTTTTGCATTCTGGCAACCTGTTGTCCCTTCCGGTTTGTGTACTCAACGCTGATTTCCCTAGTTCCCTTCGGTAGTCCGCCCTGCACACTTTTAATTATCTTCTTGTAGGATAAACCCTCTTTTACTTCCTCGAAGTCCTTGAGGTCAGTGATCTTGATCGAAAGTTTTTTGTTTTTTACTTTTTCTGTCTGCATAATATTAATTTAGCACAAAGTTGACAGAACGTCAACCTTTTGGTGAACAGTTGACTTCTTGACCAAATTGTGTTTAAATAGCATTAAGTTTGTTGACTAACAATTAATAAGCGGACGAGACGCGAGTTCAAATCTCGCCACCTCCACCAATTTATTACTTGGTGGCTTATGTAATCCCTTCCGGGGGTGTATTGGAATCGATCGACGTCTAAACTTGTTACGAGAACTTGGTGATTATTCCGGCCTAACCGGGTAGTTTATAAATGCAAACAAAAAAGCATTAGGATTTGCTGACTTCACAGTCGGTATGTCTGAATTGAGATTAGCGGCGTAATAACCGTTTATTTCAGGGGCGGCCCCAGCCTTGCAACAGAAAGGGGCACTTTCCTTATCTTTTTATTGAATACCAGACACCTTTGCCTGTGACTGCGTGATCAGAGCCAAACGATTCTTCCACAGACTGTTTAACTGTACCCCAGTTGTAGTCATCGCCCATGGAGTAGCCACCCTGTTTGAGTTTGGGCAGGTATGCATTTATCTCGTCCCTGACGAACGGGTACGAGTGGTCTGAATCATGGAATATGAAGTCCATGCTGTCGTCGGGGATCTGGTTGATCACAGCGAGTGATCTGCCCTTTATTATGGTTATCCTATCTCCCCATTGTTGGGCGTTGTCCCTGAAATGCTTCTCGTTCTTGTTGTGATCCCATGCTTGGTTCTCGTTGGTGAACTCCTCCACGGTCAACTTCCCGTCCTTCCATCTGGGTTTCTTGTTGAACTGCCAGTCATACTCTGGATTGTCTGGTTGTTCTTCCCATGCGTCCACACAGGTCATCTTCACATCTGTCTCCCTCATAAGGTAGAATGTTGTCACACCCACCCAAACACCCAGCTCGAGGCCCTGCGTCCAGTTGTTCTCCATGGCGAATTTTGCTATTACCCTATATCTATCCATGCTACTTGTATTCCTTTTCCCTTGCCCCTGGTACCCTTCTCGTGGTATATTAGACATTGGTTGTGTTCGTTGACATCATCTTCTGTTTTGACATCAAGGTGCCGGATCCATTCACAGTGTGTTAGGTTGTTGCGTGTCTGTTCCTTGAATGTCTGCTTCAGGACCAATTGGTCCACACCTATTGTGTCTGTGTCCTCTATGAGTCGTTGCATCTCAATGGCCGCTTCTTTGGCTGATGTTCTTTTGCTGTGATGGAAGTTGCAGAACGTCGCCATCAGTCTCCCGTTGTATTCTGTGAAAGCCATGTCCGATTCCACCGTGTGCCTCTGTGTTTCGTTGGGTTCCCTCAGGGCGTATGAATCAACGTCTGCCACGATCACTGATTGATTTTCTAAAAGGTTGTGTCCCAACAGTATGAACCTCTGGGCCTGGCAGTAGGTCTCGTATGAGTATGGGAATTTCAATACTGATTTGTCCGTGGTGCAGTGTGTGTATGAAACAGGCAACCTATCTAACCTATACCTAGATGTCTGCGATGGATCTATGATGTGTACGTGTATTGGCAGTTTCCAATGCTCAGAATATGTTTTATAGAACCTGGGGAAGTACTGTTCGAAGTACAGGTCATCACACGAGGTCAGTATGAACCTCTCATGCGTGGGCCAGTCGCCTATTACCTGATCAAACATGTTAACTTAAGGTGTTTGCTGACTCGTTGAGATCCAGGCTCCTCGAGATCTCGTCACGGTCATGTTGATTCATGTTGTTGAGTAGTGTGTTACTGAGGCCACTGATGGTCCTGTTGGCAGTCGTAATGCCCAGTTGTTCACAACTTTTTGTTATCTGTTGTTCCACTGTGTACCGGTCGTAGTTGGCGGTGTCTATCCTGGTGTCACGCTGGGCCTTGATGGCCACAGCTTCCAGGTCTGTTGAATCTAGAACATCAGGCAATCCCAGGCTGGCGAGCACTTGTTCTATGACCGCACTCTTGTCTGAGTCTGTTGCCGTTGTGTAAGACGTGTTGATGTTTAACCTATTGGAAACATATTCCTCGAAGTAACTTCTCCATGGTGCGTTCTGTGAGGTGTTTACCATCAGCTTCCTCAACGTTGCATCCTCGGCCAGACCACTATAAGCGGAGCTGTTTGAAAGTGTTTGTAGGTATGTTCTCAGTGTAGAGAGGTTGCTCTGCTCCAATGCGACCTGTACGTTGATCTTCTCCCTCATGTTGATCAGGTTGGTCCTGTGTGTTAGAAGAGGTTCCGCCGCCATGGCGTTGTTGAAATTTGTATGGGCCGTCGCCACTGCGGTTGCGAACGTGTCCAGTGTCTGCTGGAAGTCTGTGCTGTCTGCCGCCACACTGTTAATGAAGCCTTTCAGATTGTCGTATGCCGTCTCCAATGCAGTCTCCGTTGCCAGGTTCGCCGTCACTATGAAGTTGATGGACTCCGACAATGAAGTGAACACAGGGGCCGTGCTGTCCTCGGTCTCTAAAAATATCTGGTTCAGCGTACCAAAGTGATCATTGACATCTCTGCTCTTCTCAGCGGCCAATACACCAAACAGGTTTGGTATCGTGTATTGTAAACCCTGTACTGATTGCAACATTTCGAGGTAGGTCCCTTGTCCGTTGTCCAGTGTTCCTGTGATGGCCGGATCTCCTGGTATAATCGATCCGTCAAGTATGGTGTTGGTATGACGAACTAGATCACCGAGCACCCTGCCCAGGTTGATATGACTAACGTTGTTGATGTCGTCCTTGAGGTCATTCTTCTGTGATGTGGTCAACACTCCGTTGCTGGCTATCACTGAATCAAGTTGTGAACCTTTCAGCACCCACCCTATCTTGAATTGATTGATTGCGTTCTCTAGAGCTTGGTTGGAGAAACTGGGAGTGTTATCTGCTAGTGATCTTAGACCTTTGCTGACTGTCATTAAGTGCTACCCATAACATCCGAACCACCCGGTCCTGTGGATCCTGGAGAAGGAATTCCGCTGATCGCTGAACCTATCCCGGCCCTGACTGCTGAACCAACTATTGCTCCTGCCAACCCTCCGGAACCGTTTGCGAATACGTTGGGTGAGCCCATTATCATGCGACCAAAGTCTGCACTGTCATATTTCCTTGAAACCTGTCTGCCCTGTACGAATACATTTGGAGAAGAGCCCGAAACAACTGCAAAATGTCCAATACAATAACACCTTTCGCCACACACAAGAATAGTATGTGGTAGTAAAGGATCACCTGGTCTCAGCATTGCCTTGCCGTTTGCGAACACGGTATGCTGTGTCGCCTTGACAGGTATGGCCCGTGTACAGGCATGTCCTGTTGCGGCTAGATCTATTAGGTCTCTTGCTATTGCTGGCATGCCAGTATTTATGGATTGTGAAAACCGCTGGGTTTATAACTTAAATTTGCTGAACTGGCCTTTTTTGACGTCTTGCTTGATGCCACCAACGATATAGCCTTCCACTTCTGTCTCCTGCGGAGCGATTTGCATGCCTCTGCTTGACAGCCAGTGTGTGGTCCATGGCAGTGGGTTGGCCGATGCTGACACGTCGTATATGGGATCATATCCCAGTGCCCTCAGTCTCTTGTTGGCTATCCACTCAACGTAGTTGCCCAACAGTTTCTCGTTGAGTCCTATTATGGATCCATCCTTGAACAGGTACTTGGCCCATGCCTTCTCTTCCTCCACACAGTCCTTGAACATCTGTATGACCAGTTTCTCTGTGCCCTTCATGGCCTTGGTCATCTCGGCGTCATCACCCTTGTGCCATGCCTTGATCACGTGTGTTGATAGGTTCAGGTGTGTCGCCTCGTCCCTGGCGATCAGTGACAGTATCTTTGCAGAACCTTCCATGAGTTTGAGTTCCCCGAATGCGAATGTGCAGGCGAATGATATGTAGAATCTCAGTCCTTCTAACAGGTTCACGGTGTTCATCGCAAGGTACAGTTGTCTCTTAAGAGCGATCATGTCCACTTTCTTGCCCACCGCATGATCCAATGCCATCTTGCCGAACTTGTCGTATTCCGCTGTGACGCTCTTGGCCCTCTTCAGGATCTCTTTGTCGTCCAGTATGGTGTCGAACACTTCAGCGGGATCTGAGTAAACGTTCTTCATTATGTGCGTGTATGATCTAGAGTGTATGGTCTCAAAGAAGTCCCACGTCACTATGCAACCTTCCAGTTCTGGATTGCTGACGTATGGTAGGAACATGAGGCTTGGTCCCCTGCCCTGCACACTGTCCAGTACTGTTTGATACTTCAAGTTTGATGTGAATATGTGTTTCTGCTCTGGTCTGAAGTTCATGAAGTCCGCCCTGTCCTTCTGTAGGCTTACCTCCTCTGGTCTCCAGAAGTAACCCAGCATCGTCTGGTTCAGCTTGTCGAACTGTGGATACTTGAAGTCGTCGTACCTCTGTATGCCACCGTCCGCACCAAAGAACATGGGCTCTTTCATGAAGTCAACTTTGCTCTGGTTAAAAACTGTCTTGCTCATAATATTTTTGATTCCTTAGATTGTACAGGCGTCGCAGGACTCATCGTCCTCGCCAGTACTTATCTGATCTGTTGGTAGTTCAACATCCTCGCCATCATCTGTGTCTGTGACCGCACTCAATCCAGCAGGTTGTATGTCTTCCTCTTCACCCTTGAAGTCATACGTGTTCTGGTAGTATGACGTCTTCCACCCAAGTTTGTATGCCGTCAACATGTCATTGGCCATCACTGACAGAGGGACTTCGTTGTTGTCAAAGTGTGTGGGATTGTAACTCCAGTTGCCTGATATGGCCTGGTCGAAGTACTTCTGCATCATTGCCACAACATTTATGTAACCCTCGTTGCTTGGCATGTCCCATAGCAAGGTGTAATCATTTTTGAGTTTAGGGAACCCTGGTGCTATCTGCTTCAGAGGACCTTTCTTGCTCTTCTTGATTGATAACAGTGCCCTCGGTGGTTCAATACCATTCGTCTCATTTGAAACCACGGAACTGCTCTCACTTGGCATCTGTGCTGACAGTGTGCTGTGTCTCAATCCATGCTTGGCGATGTCTTTCCTCAGACTCTCCCATGCCATCCTCTGTTTGTGTGGCACGATCTTGTCCACATCTTTCTTGTAGTGATCTATTGGTAGTAGGCCGTCTGCGTATTTCGTTCTGTCGAATCCTTCACACTTGCCCTTCTCCATTGCGATATTGCAACTTGCTCTCAACAAGTGATATTGGAATGCCTCTGAAAGTCTATCAACCAGATCCCATGCCTTTGGATCAGAATACTTGGCACCGTGTTTTGCCAGGTAGTGTGCCAGTCCGATGTAACCGATACCTAGGCTCCTTCTTCTCTTTGTGCTGACTTCCGCCGCTTTGACTGGATAGTCTTGGTAGTCTATGATCTGTTCCAGTGCCCTGACCGCCAGGTCGCATATGTTCTCCAGTTCTCCTAGGTCATTCAATCCACCTACGTTGACTGCTGAAAGGATGCAGAGTGCGATCTCCCCTTGGTCATCGTGTATGTCTTGTATGGGTGTGGTGGGTAGTGTGATCTCTTGACACAGGTTACTCATTGAAACTTTGTCCTTGAATGAACTGTGTGAGTTACAGTGATCCAGGTTCATGATGTAGATACGTCCTGTCTCTGCTCTCTCTTTCAGTAAGTCTCCAAACAGATCCTGAGCCGCCACTGTTTTCTTTGGAATGGTCTTGTCTGCCTCGTACTTCAAGTAAAGATCATCAAAGTCCTCAGTACCATATGCTTCGTACAGACCCGGTGCTTGGTGGGGAGATATCAATGTGATGTCTTCCTCGTTCATGAATCTCTCATAGAACAGTTTCGTGATCTGAATCGAGTAATCTAATTTCCTTACCCTGTTGTCCTCTGTGCCTTTGTTGTTCTTCAGTACAAGGATGTCTTCTATCTCTGGGTGCCATATTGGGAAGTGGACAGTCGCACTACCACCCCTCACACCATTCTGTGTACAACATCTCACAGTCGCTTCAAACTTCTTGAGGAACGGAACCACACCTGTGTGTTGGACCTCCCCACCCCTGATCCTGCTGTTGATACCTCTGATACGTCCTGCGTTGATTCCTATGCCCGCTCTTCTGGCAACGTACAGACCGATGGCCATGTCACTTGAGAATATGCTGGGCAGTGTGTCATCACTGTCTATCAACACGCACGAAGCGAACTGTCTGATAGGCGTCCTCACTCCTGCCATCACTGGCGTTGGAATGTTGATCTTGAATG
>Ga0208903_1001000_pt1 | contig 17715 bp, 16 predicted proteins | sample AntAceMetag02UKJ_FD_184769 | JGI IMG/M metagenome (GOLD analysis project Ga0208903, IMG submission 184769) | Saline lake microbial communities from Ace Lake, Antarctica - Antarctic Ace Lake Metagenome 02UKJ (SPAdes) (version 2) | ecosystem: Environmental > Aquatic > Non-marine Saline and...
TGCCGAGTCGTTCAACTCAAAAATAAAGCTCTTTAGGGCTAATCTTAGAGGGGTTACTGATACTACTTTCTTCCTTTTTCGTTTGGCTAAACTTTTCGCCTAGTCCCCCTATTAATTAATGTGAGCCAAACGTTCTTCAGTCAGACTATTTTGATTGACAAAATGTGATGTACTGCCTTTTATCTGTTTGATGGTTTCGGTTACCGTTTTCTGTGGATTTTGTAGAAAGAGGCAATGCACGTGGTCGGGCATTCCGTTGATTATCCGAACAGGACAACCCAGCTCTTCAAATTGTTTACGCATGAAATCAAACACGGTCTTCTCAATTTTAGACCCAATGAGCGGCTGACGGTATTTCGTTGCCCAAATGGCGTGAATCCATATTTGATTGTATGAATGCGGCATGTGTTGAATTTAAATAAATCATTGAAATGGGTTTATCAATTGCTCGAAAAAATCAATTTATTCCCATAAACGGAATCCCTCAAACCCACGATTGAAATCAATCCAAACCCACAATTCAAATCGCTCTAAACCCATGATTAAAATCGCTCTAAACCCACGATTAAAATCGTGGGCTATGTGAGCCATTCATTGCCCCCGATTTCAATCGGGGGATATATAATTATCCATTGGAACCCACGGATAAATCCGTGGGCTATGAGATTTTACTTTCTACAATCGCCAAAACCTCATTCTCCATCACGATAGCTTCTTCTTCCAATTTCTTGGCTTTGGCAAGCACATCTGCTAAGAAGACTTTGTCTTTCAATCCGCCTCCGTTGATCTTCACATTAAGATGAGCACCCAAAACGGCAGTTCTAGCGCAGAGCGCACCAACGCCAGCATCGGTCACAGAATTCGGGTTGCCGATTTCGGCCATGGCTTTTATGAGTTCGAACGAGCTGTGCGCCACTTCCATCACTCTAAACGGAACTTGAATGGCGTATTTGGTAGCTGCTTGAATGGCTGCAGAACGCGCAGTTTTTTCTTCATCGATTTCTTTCGGCAAAGCAAAAGCATCCATAATGGCATTGAACGAAGCCGTGTCTTCATCCACCAAATGCAACAGTTCATCTTTAATATCCTGACCTTTTTCGGCCCATTTGGAAAACTCCTCCCAACGGTCGTCCCAGCCACGTTTGTGGCTACTTAAATTGGCAACCATGGTTGCCAACGAAGCACCCATTACCCCAGCATAAGCGGCAATAGAACCACCGCCAGGCGCAGGACTTTCGCTTGCGGTCTCGTCTGCAAACTCAACCAATGTCATATCCACCAATTTCTTGGAGGCATCTTCTTGTCGCATTTTGTATTCAATAATGCGCTCGTTGGCATCAAAAGGTGCAAGGTCATCTAATCCCAACGATTTGATGGCAATTTTGATGAGTTCGCTTTCAGAAACTCCAACCGAACGTTGCTGTTTACGCAAGAAATACTTTCCAGCCGCCAGCATGGCTTTCAGTGGAACCAGTCCGATTAGTTCAGAACCCGTAACACGAATTCCTCTTTCGGTGGCCTTTTCGCAGGCTGCATCAAACGCCTCGTGCATGGAGGTAATGCTGATGTTGTTGAGATTGAGCGAAACCTGAGCAATGCCGTATTCTTCAATGAACCAACCAATGCCTTTCACGGCTTTCAGTGCACCTTGCTCTCGTTTAGGTTCGCCATTTGCGTCAAGAACGATTTCACCCGTAATCGGGTCACCTTCTCGTATAACACGGCCGTTTTCGCGTAAATCAAACGCAATGGAATTGGCTCTACGAACTGAAGTTGTGTTCAGATTAATGTTGTATGCCACCAAGAAATCGCGTGCAGAAATGGCGGTTACGCCCGCATATTTCACACGGTCGTTGTATTCATGCGGACCGAAATCAGGTATCCAAGCTGGGTCTGCCAGTTTCTTATGTAATCCTTCGTATTCGCCAGATCGGCAATTGGCCAAGTTTCTCCGCTTTTCTTCTTTGCAAGCGTTCTCGTAGAAATAGCCCGAAATGGCGAGTTCCTTCCCAACACGCTCGCCCAATTTGTGTGCGTATTTCGCAACTTCATCCATATCAATATTCGCAATCGGAATAAGCGGACACACATCTGTTGCGCCAAAGCGGGGATGCTCGCCACTGTGTTTGCTCATATCAATGAGTTCAGCAGCTTTCTTGATGAGAAGAAACGCAGCTTCAATTACTGCTTCAGGTTCTCCCACAAACGTGATGACGGTACGGTTGGTGGCTGCTCCTGGATCAACATTCAAAAGTTTGACACCTTCTACCGTTTCAACCACGGAAGCAATGGCGTTTATCTTGGCTTTATCGCGTCCTTCAGAAATATTTGGGACGCATTCTATTAGTTGTTTCATTCTTTGGCTCTAATTCAATAGGACCAAAGCTAAAAGGATGATTGGAGGTTAACGGGAAATGATAAAAGACTTTTTGAAAAGTTTTTCATCATTTGAAGCTTGCAATACGTACGCCCCAGGACTAAGCGATGAAACACCTAGTGCTATTTCTTTTTGACCGACTAATCTGGCTGAAAGAACCACTCTTCCTTGCACATCGAGTACTGCTAATGTATAATCGTACTTCGAGTCTTGATTAAATAAAATATTTAGAGTTTCATTTGCTGGATTCGGGAATATTGAAATTGGGTTTGCAGATTTTAACTCCGCGATTGAGTTGACGTTTGAAGAACGATGCCAGTGATTTTCGCCATCCAGCATTAGCATTTCAACTCCTATTGTTTCTTCATCTGTAATCTGAAGCTTATCGCAATATCTTATTTCAGCCCTAATTGTATCCTGATTAACATGTAATAGGCCATAGCCGTGGTCTATGAAATTGGTGAATTGATGATGTGGATTAATACCACCACTCAGTTCGGCAGCAATATTGGCAATCGGTTCTATAACCCCCGATTCATCGAAATTCCCTCTACTAATACTTGCTGGTATGAACTCAACGCCAAGCGCACCTTCGCCTGTTAGGCCATTGTACGTAAACGGATCTCGAGGTGCACGGCTTAAATCCATACAAAACGACATGTGAACATCTCCACTTATAATCATCAGATTGTCAATTTCATTCTCTTCAACAAAACGAAGAACGGTATCGCGTTCAGCCATAAAGCCATCCCAACTACCATCGTCAAACACATTTCCTGCATTGGGAATCGGTAACCACTGCGGAATTCCTTCGGAATACCAACCACCAAACATTTTCTGATTTCCCACAATTCGCCATTTGGCATCGGAAGCGTCCAATTCTTGTATAAACCAATCGCGTTGGTCGTTACTCAAAACAGAGGACTCTCCAGGAGCAATTTCATCAATATTTCTGAATTTTTCAATATCTATCATGACAAGACTAAGCAGATTCCCGAAAGAATAAGATCGATGGATTTTTTCGATATCGTTGTGGTAATCTCTTCGTGGGAGGTACTCCCAAAATGCTTGGCCACCTCCTTCAGTAACATCACCGAAATCGTGGTTATCCCAAATTACAACCCACGGATGCATCTGTCGGGCTAATCGCAAATCTGGATCAAGAAGGTAGTAAGCATGACGGTCTCGCCATTCTTGCAAAGTTGAAGGATTGGTTGGGCTCGGATCAGGAACACGAACCTGTTCATCTGCATCAACAAAATCGTAGATATAATCGCCCAAATGAACCATTAAATCCACCTCGTCATTATTGGCAATGTTCCGGTATGCATTGAAGTAGCCAGAGTAAATACTGCTGCATGAAGCTACCGCCAAAGTTATCTCATCCACATTTCCTACCGGAGCAGTTTTAGTGCGACCAACCTGAGATGTGTTACCACTCTGGCTATCCGTAAATCGATAATAATAGTTTGTGTTAGGTTGGAGACCGCTTACTTCAACTCGTACGCAATTGTCGTTCGTGGAAAGTGCATCCACACTTCCAGTTTCGATGATATTCGTAAAGGATGATTCAGCAGAAACCTCCCAAGTTTGAGTTTGTACCACTGGTGTCAGAATGGTAGCAACCTTAGCCCAGAGTATAACGCCATCAGGCAAGGGGTCTCCGCTGGCTACTCCCCAATAGAAAGGAGCGAAGGCTGTATCGCCATACATGTTTTCGGGTAGCGTGATTTGCGCTGAAAGAGAGAAGGAAATAAAGAGAGAGAGTAGAAGGGAGAGGTTTTTCATGGGTTGGATAAATGTAATACACAATCTTCGGAACGGTTCGTCTTTGAATTAACCCATCATTAAATCTCCATCAATAATTACTTGGTCAATCAAATTGCTTCCAAAACTATAAGGAATATTATTGATAGAATTGATTGGTTTTGTGATGATAAGATTGGCGCGTTTCCCTTTGGTGATGGAGCCTAATTCTTTCTGCAATTCCATAGCGCAAGCACCGTTCATGGTAGCAGCGTTGATGGCTTCTTCGGGAAGTAATTTCATCTTTAAACAAGCCAATGAAATGACAAAAGGAATGTTGCCGCTTGGGGTGCTGCCAGGGTTGTAATCCGAAGCCAAACAAAGCGGCAATCCAGCTTCAATCATTTCTCTAGCTGGCGCATACGGAATACCCAAAAAGAACGAGCAGGAGGGAAGTGCTGTTGGGATGACATTGCTTACCGCTAAGTCTTTTTTGTCTTGTTCCGTCATCACTTCCAAGTGATCAACAGAAATCGCATTGTTCTCAATTCCAACCTGAATTCCGCCAATGGAGGTGAACTGATTGACATGGATCTTCGGTTTCAGTCCGTGCTTCATTCCAGCTTGCAAAATGCGTGAAGTTTCTTCGGGTGTGTAGTAATTCGTTTCGCAGAATACATCGATGTAATCGGCCAGTTTTTCTTTGGCAATCACGGGAAGCATTTCTTCAATGATCAACCGAATGTATTCCTCGCGGTTCTCTTTGTATTTGGCTGGAATGGCGTGTGCACCAAGGAAAGTCACTTTGATTGTAAGTGGATGATTTTCTTTCAAATGCTTGATAACTCGAAGCATTTTTAATTCGCCTTCAACAGAAAGTCCATAGCCGCTTTTGATCTCAACTGCTCCCGTTCCGAGATGCATGATCTCGTTTAAACGATTCCAAGCACTTTGGTAAAGGTCTTCTTCAGATGTTGCTCCGAGCTTCTTGGCCGAATTCAGAATCCCTCCTCCAGAGGCAGCAATTTCTTGGTATGTCAAACCTTTAATCCGTCCAACGAATTCGTCTTCTCTCGTATCTGCAAAAACCAAATGCGTGTGGCTATCACACCAAGCTGGCAGCACCAATTTACCTGTGGCATCAATCACAGCTTTCGGGTCATCCGGACAAGAATCCATCGAACCATAATCTTCAATGATACCGTGCTTGACCAAAACCCAAGCATTAGTAATGCTTGGCAAATCTGCCATAGACGAACCTTTGATGGGAGAATTTGCATTTTCCCGTACCTGAACCAGTTGTTTGATATTCTTGATTAAGAGTGCTGACATGGCCGCAAAATATGAAAAGGAAAACTTCGTCATCTACTGCCATTTTCAACCACTTGAGTTCCTTAATTTCGATGCTGATTATAGCCTATGAAAAACCTCGCATTACATTGGAAGATTATCATCGGATTGATTCTCGGAATCATATTCGCGTTCGTTTCTAGTTCCCTCGGTTGGAGCAAATTTGTTATCGATTGGATTGATCCTTTTGGGGTCATTTTCATCAATCTACTGAAGCTTATTGCCGTTCCGCTGGTACTCTTCTCCATTATAAAGGGGATTTCTGGCTTGCACGATACGGCCAAGTTGGGGCGATTGGCTTCCAAAACACTTGCCTTTTACCTAGTAACTACAATTACCTCTGTTACGGTAGGGTTGCTGTTGGTAAACACGTTTTCCCCTGGAACCGCGGTTGATGAATCACAGCTAACTGATAACCGAATTGCGTATGAGATATGGGCACAGGATAATACCATCGAAATTCTAGATGGTAAGTGTTATTTGTGCGATGACCAGTATGCTTCTAGAATAGAAGTTGTGCGTGAATTGATGCAAACGGAAGCGCCTGATGCGGCACTGCTATCTAAAATGAAATCCGCAAAAAAGACAAAAGAATCTGGCCCACTTCAACCATTAGTTGACATGGTTCCGAGCAACATTTTTCTTTCTTTAAACGATAATGGGTTGATGCTGCAAGTCATCTTCTTCGCCATCTTTTTCGGTGTGACTTTGATTTCAATTCCTCGAGAATACGCTCAGCCAGTAATTGGTGTGGTGGATGGGATGAATGAAGTCTTCCTGAAAATGGTGGATTTCGTGATGCAAGCCGCTCCGTTCTTCGTGTTTGCTTTGCTTGCTGGGGTTATTTCCAAAATGGCTGGAGACGACCCAAATGCTGTAATTGAAATATTCAAAGGACTGGGTTGGTACAGCTTGGTGGTTCTAGCAGGTCTCGGATTTATGATTTTCGTTTTCTACCCAATTCTAGTTCAGCTCTCAGTAAAGGGTATGACTTACAGAAGATTCTTTAAAGCCATTTCTCCAGCGCAATTCTTAGCTTTTTCAACCAGCTCAAGTGCCGCAACACTTCCTGTAACTATGGATTGCGTGAGAGATAATCTGGGAGTAAGTAAGGAAACAACCAGCTTCGTTTTGCCAATTGGTGCAACGGTTAATATGGACGGCACAAGCATGTATCAGGCAATTGCAGTTGTATTCTTGGCGCAATTTCATGCAGTTGATTTGAGTATTACGCAGCAACTTATGATTGTGCTTACTGCAACGCTTGCTTCAATCGGTTCTGCCGCAGTTCCAAGTGCGGGATTGATTATGCTTATTATAGTTCTTGAAAGCGTTGGACTGAATCCTGCTTGGGTTGCCATCATCTTTCCTGTAGATAGAATTCTGGATATGTGCCGAACAACAGTGAACGTTACAGGCGATTGCTCTGTTGCAACTATTGTTGCTGATTCAGAAGGACAATTGAACAGGGATGGCTGGTCAGCGTTGGATTGATGAAAGTTTCGGAGGGGTTCAAAACGGTTGAATGAATCCCGTATCTTTGAATCTGAGTTTGGAGAAGTACCAAAATGAGTAATAACGACACAAATAAGGAAGATGAGAATAAGGTTGAAGAACCCGTTTTTGGGTATTCACCTCAACTTTCTGCCTCCGAAATTCGAGAACGTATCCGTGCCTACTTTGCCACTCAAAAGGCAGTTAAGCGAGCGTGGTTATTTGGCTCCTTTGCACGTGGCGACCAGGATGAAAACAGCGATGTAGATATTCTGATTGATGTTGACAAGGAAGCGCATCTCACGCTATTTGATCTTGCAGAATACCAAGAAACCTTGCAGAAAGCCCTCCAACGCAAGGTTGATTTTGCCATGACAGGTGCGCTGCGAGATGCATTCAGAAAAAACATCGCTAACGACCTTGTGCTTATCCATGAAGCCTAAACACATTACATCAAAAGACAGATTGCAACATGCGCTTCAAGCCATTAGGCATATTGAGGACATGAGTAATGGAGTTGGCCTTGAAAGGTTTAAGGAGGATATTGTAATCCAATCAGCCTGTTTCTATCAATTTGCAGTTGTGGCTGAGGCCATGTCGCATGTGGACAGCAATATTCTTTCCTTATATGACTATCCTTGGCACAGGGTAAAGTCTTTTCGCAATTTTATCCTACATGAGTATCATGCCATCGAACTTGAGATAACCTTCGATACAATCAAGAAGGTTCTACCGGGTCTAAAAAACGTTCTATTGGAAATCCTTGCTACTGAATTTCCTGAAAAATTATAATCCAATAAGACCTTCCAGGTTTCCACAAACCTTTAAAGTCTTAACCAAGAATAACTGACAAGAATTACCGTTACACGACTATCAATTAATTACCATGAAGAAGCTTCTTTACGTACTCGGATTTCTTGTTCTACTATTTGTTGCAGCAGCTATTATTATCCCAATTGTTCTTAAAGAACCGATAACGAAAGCGGTGAAGGAGCAGGCAAATGCCAATCTTAACGCTACCATCGATTTCAAAGATGTGAGCATTTCACTGCTTCGTTCGTTTCCTGATTTATACGTTGGCGTTGAAGAGCTTTCCGTTACAGGAAAAGACAAGTTTGAAGGTCGAACGTTGGTTTACTTGAAGACCCTTGCGCTTGATGTCAATTTGATGAGTGCATTCAGCGGAAAACCAGTCATTAATGAGATTGCGCTTACAGGCGGATTGGCAAACGTAATTGTGCTTGAAGATGGCACAGCCAACTACGATATTGTTCCTGAATCGAATGAAGTAGCAACAGAAGAGCCAACAGAAACGACTTCTTCTGAAGATGGAGCTTTTGCCATTCAATTGAAGCGATTTGTAATCGATGGTTTAGAGGTGATGTACACCGATAAACAAGGCGGAATGGTATTCAGCACATCTAAGATTAACATGACTTTGGGAGGCGATTTTTCTGCAGATAGAACCGCGCTGAAAACCAATATTCTCCTCGAAAAGGTGAAACTCGCTACGGGCGGTGTTTCGTATTTGAATGGGGTAGAGTTGGAGCTGAAAGCTGATGTTGATGCCGATATGGTAAATAACAGCTACACGCTCGATCAGAACGAGTTCCGCATCAACGGTTTGCACCTTTCTTTAGATGGAAATATTGCCATACCAAATGAGGAGGACATCACTCTCGATTTGACTTACGCAGCAGCAAAAACCGAGTTCAAAGAAATTCTATCCTTGATTCCAGCCATCTACGCTAAGGACTTTTCTGAGGTGCAAGCCAGCGGTTCTTTGGAGTTAAACGGAATTGTAAAAGGAACTTATAATGAGAATGTAATTCCAGGTTTCACGGCCAATGTAAAAGTTGGAAACGGTCAATTCAAGTATCCTGATTTGCCTAAAAGTATTGACGGAATTGTAGTTGATTTAACTGTAACCAACCCCGGTGGAGATACGGACAACACGGTTATTGATTTAAAGGAATTCAAGTTCCAGCTAGCTGCCAATCCGTTTGAGGTACGCGCATTGATTAAAACGCCTGTTTCTGATCCAAACATTGACGCTTCATTCAAAGGGAAAATCGACCTGACAAGTCTTGCGGATGCCATTCCGATGGAGGAAGGAGACAAGCTTTCAGGAACCATCATCGCGGACGCGGAAATGAAAGGAAAGCAGTCTGATTTGGATAAAGGCCTGTATGAGAAATTTAATGCCAAAGGCGAGTTTATTTTAATGGATATCGTGTATTCAACGGAGGCGGTTAAAGTTCCAATTGAAGTGAAATATGCACAATTCAAGTTCGCTCCAAGATTCTTGGAATTGGCTTCGTTTGATGCCAAGGCTGGTAAAACTGATATCAAACTAAAAGGGAAAATCACCAACTACTTGGGTTATGCCTTGGGAGATGGAACGTTGGAAGGAGATTTCACGCTAAACAGCACGCTAATAGAAGGAAACGAACTGGCTGGATTAACGCCAACCGAGGAATCTTCCGAATCAGAAGGGAAAACTTCTGGTGAAAGTGAGGGAGAAGAAACGGAGCTAGTTCTAATTCCAAAGAATTTGGATGTTACGTTTTCTACGAACGTGACTAAAATCGTTTACGACAACATCAACCTTCTCAATACAAAAGGAAAAGTGATTGTGAGAAATGGTAAAGCGGACTTGCGCGAACTATCATTCAACACGCTTGGCGGTTCTGTTACTATGAATGGTTATTACGATACTGGCGTTGAGAAGAAAGCTAAGCTGAATTACAGCTTTGATGCTCAAAACATTATTGTGAAAGAGGCTTACGAAGCTTCTGGAACTATTCGAAAGTTGGCGCCAATTGCAGAGAAAACCGAAGGGTCAGCTTCTATTACTATGAACATCCGCGGAACGATGAATAACGGCACAGAGGTGAATTACAACTCGCTTAATGGAGATGGTAGATTGGTTTCTAAAAGTTTGAAAATTACTGGAACTGAAGCATTAGATAAAATAGCGCAAGTAGTTAAAATAAATGCATTTAAAAACCCAGAAGTGAAAGATGTGAACCTCAGTTTTGCTTTTGTAGATGGCCGTGTTTCGGTACAACCTTTTGATGTTAAGATTGGTCCTGTTGCGGCTAACATTTTCGGAAGTCATGGATTTGATCAAACCATGGATTATGTAATGGCTACAACTGTTCCAACTTCGGTTTTGGGTGGTCAGGCAAATGCTGTGATTGGTGGCTTGATTTCTCAGGCAAATTCGCTTGGTGCAAACTTCTCTGCTGGAGACAAAATCAACCTTGATATCCTGATTAAAGGAACATTCGATAAGCCGAAGATCACACCGTCTTTCGGTGGTTCTGCTGGTGGCGCTTCTCCAACAGAAAACTTGAAAGCAGCTGCTGAGGCTGAGTTTAATAAACAAAAAGATGAGTTGGAGAAGAAAGCAAGAGAAGAAGCTGATAAACTTAAAAAACAAGCTGAGGATACAGCAAGAGCAGAAGCTGAAAAGTTGAGAAAACAAGCTGAAAAAGCAGCTAAGGATAAAGCTGGCGATGCGCTGAAAGGATTGTTTGGAAGACCAAAGTAATGATGAAAAGTCAACGGTCGATAGTCGATGGTGGATGGTTAAACCGATTCAATAACCGTCAATGGTCTTTTTACCATGGACTGTGGACACTCCTTTTATCCTTTTTCCTTTTTCCTTTTTCCTCCATTTCACAGAATCCCGATGCTTGCGATATGCCAGGTGGCAAGAAGATTGAGAAGCTATGGAACCAAGCATTGAACGAACGTAAGCCATCGGTTAGGCGAGAACTGTACCAGCAGATTTTAGATTCTGATGACGACCATCACGGAGCTATATTCGAAAAGGCGTATGAGCAACTTAGCAAGGCAGAAAAGGATCCGATGAGTCGCGGAATTGGTTTCGGATACAAACCCATGAAACAAGTGGCGGATTTATGTCCAGAATACCACATGTATCCGTATTACTACATGGGTTTGATTTCCATGCAGAACAAAGAGTTTAAGGAAGCGGAAGGACATTTTAAGAAATTCCTGACTATTGAATTTGATGACCCGCGTTGGTACCCGAAAGATTATGAAGAGAAGTACTTACAGATAGAAAACTGGATTCCGCAGTGTGTTTACTACGATTCGTTGTATTCAAACCCAGTTCCTTTTGAGCCAACTGTGGTTAAGGGAATTTCATCCCGAAGCAATGAATATCTCGGTATTATTTCTCCAGATAATGAAGTCGCACTTTACATTCGTAGGCATTTTGTGAAACGGAAAGACGACCTCACATCTAAAGAAATTGAGGAGTTTACGCGTAGCAAGCGAACGGCCGATGGACATTTTGATGAAGGAAAGGCGATGCCTCTTCCCTTCAATATCACTGAAAATGTTGGAAGTGCCTCGCTAACTGTGAATAACAAACGAATGTTCTTGACCATTTGTAACGACAACGCAGATGGCTACAAAAATTGCGATGTCTTCTACTCAGACTGGCATTACCATGGTTGGGACGAACCAATCAATGTCGGTCCAGGAGTAAATGGCAAGAACTCTTTCGAAGGACAACCAACGATTACACCTGATGGCAAGACGCTCTATTTCGTGTCTATTCGTGAGGATGAAATTGGAACCATCGATAATATGGATATCTACGTTTCGCACTTACAGGAAGATGGAAGTTGGGGAGCGGCCACCAATCTTGGAACTACCATTAATACAAAAGGCAACGAGAAATCACCCTTTATCCATGAAGATAGTCACACGCTGTATTTTAGTTCTGACGGACATGAAGGCATTGGCAATTTCGATATTTACTACACCAAGCAAAACGATGATAATGAATGGGTTAAACCTAAAAACATTGGTTTTCCAATAAATACCGAAGGTGCAGATGTTGGCTTTTTTGTGGCGGTTGATGGCAAAACAGCTTTCATTAGCAGTGAAGAACGAGAAGATGGCGTGGGAGGCTGGGATTTGTTCAGTTTTCCACTTTATAAAGAAGCACGGCCAGAGAAAGTCTTATTCCTAAAGGGGAAGTTAAAGGACGAGAACAACAAGCGGATTACGGATGCTGTTCTCGAATTCAAGAACATGGACACCAAAGAAGTGACCCGGGTGGATGTGGACTCACTCACAGGTGATTACGTGGCGGTAATGAATTTCAGTAGCGATATGCTAATGACCGTGAAAAAGAAAGACGCTGCTTTCACCTCACGCTACCTTTCAATCAAAGACAGCACACTCAACGACATCAAGAAAGTGGATGTTGAAGTGAAGCAAGTAAAAGTTGGAGAGGCTTACAAGCTGCATGATATCAGATATGGTTCCGACCGATTTAACCTTAATCAGGAATCAATTAACATGATGAGCGAGTTTGCTATTTACCTAAAGGCAAATCCAAAAATGAAAGTTGCAATCCATGGTTATACCGATAATGTTGGCTCGCCTTCAGATAATATGAAACTATCTCAGGACAGAGCAAAAGCTGTGCAAGATATATTGGTGAAAGAAGGAATCTCCACCTCCAGATTATCTTACAAAGGATTTGGCGAAACAAAACCTACAAAATCTAACGCATCGGAAGAAGGCCGTGCAGCCAACAGGCGCACAGAGTTTGTGATTGTTTCGAAGTAGGAGGTCCTCTAGTGAGGGTTCTTTACGCCTGCCAGCACCTTAATATTTAGGAAATTCTCTTTCGGAGGAACTGGACAAGAGTATCTGGTGCTGTAAGCGCAGTATGGATTGTAAGATTGATTGAAATCGATAATAATGGTATTCCCTTCCGGAATGCTCAGGTCTATAAACCTACCGCCACCGTAAGATTCGTCTCCATTTGAAAGATCCTTGTATGGGACAAATAAATAATCTTTGAATTCTTCCGTATCTCGTAATTGATGGCTTTGGTAAATATTCAATGCATATTCCTTTCCATCTAGCAGGAAAGTTGCCGTACCGTAAACGTCATAAATCGGCCTGCGGTCGGTTGTGGTTTTCATTTTGAAAGACTTCTTTCTCTTTGATCGTTTAAATTTTGCTTCCAAACAGAAGTTGGTATCGACAGGAAAAAAAGGAAGCTCCGAAAACTTGGAAAAGTCTTCTTTTGTCAATGGGGATTTGGTAGAATCTGCGTAATCATGATTTATCTCGTCACGAAATTTCTTATTTGATTCCAAAATTTCACTGTTGCTAAGTTGACCAAAACAAATAGTAGGGAAAAGTAAGAGAGTCCATGCAATTGCAGTTGTAGCTGATTGAATCATTTGATATCTGATTAAAAGGAATTGAGGGTATAGGATTTTCCCGAATCTAAATCAAATACTCCACATTTGAACCATATCTATCTAACCATGTTAACAGCTATGTTGAAAGCTGACTCTTAACGATGGCATAAGCCAACTATTCTAAGTTAATTTGCAGGAGTAAACGATCGACCAACAAAAATTAAGATGAAAGCAGCTGAGTTGAAAATCAAACTGAAAGAACAAATCATTGAGTATTTGAATCTATTAGATTTTACGTCAGAAGATATTGATGATGAAGACCAATTGTTTGGTCCAAAGTTCGATTTGGACTCGATTGATGCGTTGGAGCTAAGCGTTCTTTTGGAACGTGAATACGGCATCAAAATGGAAGACCCAGCCGAGGGAAGAAAGGTTTTGGTTACTGTGAATACAATGACAGAATACATTCTCGCTAACAAGAAAGAAGCCTAGTTTGAGCAGAGTTGTTGTAACTGGAATCGGAGTTATCTCCGCAATCGGAAACAACGCTTCCGAGAACCACATTTCACTTCAGAAGGGAATTACAGGAATTGGCACAGCCCAATTTCTCAATTCAAAGTATGTTGATGAGCTTCTTTTCGGAGAAGTTAAGTTGAGCAATGATGCGTTGTTTTCAATACTTGAAATATCAGTTGATAGCAGGCTAACACGTACTGAATTATTGGCATTCGTTGCTTTTCAGGAAGCGATAAAAGATGCAGGTTTGTCTAAAGAAGAACTTCAGGATTTTGAAACCGCATTACTTTCTGCCACAACCGTTAGCGGTATGGTGGAAATGGAAGCCATTTATGCTGATGCGAACACAAATACGGAACCATCTCCTTTCGTGAGTTCGTACCGTAGTGGCGCTCACACGCTTCAGTTGGCCAAGAACTTTGGTCTGCGCGGTTATACAGATACAATGAATACTGCCTGCTCATCTTCTGCCAATTCAATCATGCAAGGAGCACGGATGCTGAAAGCTGGGAAAGCCAAGCGTGCAATTGTTGGCGGAGTGGATAGCTTGGCGAAATACACCGTGAATGGATTCAATTCGTTGCAGATTTTTTCTGACGAAATAACGCGTCCGTTTGATGCGAATAGAAAAGGCTTGAATTTGGGAGAAGGAGCAGCATATCTTGTTTTGGAGCGTGAAGAAGATGCTGTTGGAAAAACTATTTACGGAGAAGTTCGAGGCTTTGGAAACTCCAACGATGCATATCATCCTAGTTCCATGTCGCCAGAAGCAATTGGCGTAAGAGGAGCAATTAACGGTGCTTTAGAAACCGCTGTAATTTCTCCTTCTGATGTGAGTTATGTTAATGCACACGGAACAGGAACCGGCAACAACGATTATACTGAATTGCACGGAATGAGCCAGATTTTTGATGCTGTTCCACCGTTCATTTCAACCAAATCTTTTACAGGCCACACGTTGGCTGCAGCTGGCGCTATTGAGGCTGTTTATAGTTTACTAAGCATTCAGTATCAAGAGATTTATCCAACGTTCAATTGGCAGAGCCAAATGCCTGAATTCGACCTTAAACCGCAATTGGATTTTGTATCGAATGCAGAAGTCAAGCATGTATTATCTAATTCCTTCGGTTTTGGTGGTAATTGCAGTTCACTCATTCTTTCAAAGGTCTGAGCATGTTTATCAAGGGTTTAACTTGCATATCGCCCCAAAAAACTATCCAAGAAGAGTTCTTCGGAAGTGAGCCTATAATCTACACTGGCTCTCAGCTTAAAGCTGTTGAACCGAGCTATTCTGAAATTCCACGTAGTCAGCTGCGTAGAATGGGCAAATCAAACCGAATGGCAACAGGGGCAGCCATGCCATTACTTGAAAAATGGAAAACGGACGGAATCATTATTGGAACTACCGATGGTGGAATGGAAGATTGCCATCGATTCCTCAATCAGATTGTCAAGTTTGAAGAAGGAACGCTTACGCCAACCAATTTCGTGCAAGGAAGCCCAAGTTCACCTGCTGGAGGATTAGCGCTTATGTCTACGAATAGCGGCTACAATAACACGCACAGCAACAAAGGTCTTTCGTTTGAGAATTGCCTGATGGATGCGGACCTTCTTTTCATTGAAGGAAAAGCCAAGCGATTGATGGTCGGTTGTGTAGAAGAGATATCTCAGGCACAATACAAAATTGAAACGCTTGCTGGATTCATAAAGCAGGAAGATGTTTCTACCGATAAACTCATTGGTTGTGGAACTGTTGGTGCCGTAAATGGGGAAGGAGCAGCCATGTTTTTAGTTGATTCTGAAAACGATGGAGCAATTGCTGAGATTATCGAATCAGATATGATTTCTTATCCGAGTTCGGATGATTTGAATTCAAAAGCTAAACTGCTTTTAGAACGAAACGGTTTAGAAGCTTCAGATATTGATGCGTTAATGCTTGGATATTCAGGAGATTCAAATTCCGACTTCTGGTATAATGATTTTGCAAACGACATGTTCCCTAATACAGGAATCCTTTCATTCAAAAACCTGTTTGGAGAAACACCGTCTGCCAGTGCATTTGCTACTTGGTTTGCAGCAGAATTGGTGAGTGGAAAACCGATTCCTGAAATGGCAATACAAAAACCTATTTCAGGAGAGCTGAAAACCATTCTTGTTTACAACCACTACCAGGGAAATCAGCACGGGTTTGTGTTGGTGAGAGCGGTCTAGATAGTTGTATCACCCTGAATTTATTTCAGGGTCTGTTCTTCAGATGCTGAAATAAATGCAGCATGACACTCTTCAATTACCGATGCACTATTAAACAGCCTATTTAGTTAACTTTAAATCATGAATCTTGCTCATAAACTTCAAAATGACCTAATTAATCGCATCGGACAGATTGATGATGTGAATTTTCTGAAAGCGATTCAGAGTATTTTGGATAACTCGGATAAGACGGTTTTTGAACTCAATGAGCAACAGGAAGCTTCCATTTCTTTTAGTCGGGAAGAACTGAAAAATGGTGAAGGAATTGATCACGAGAATGTGATGAATGACATGAAATCATGGCTTCAAAAAAAGTAATCTGGTCGCCTCGCGCCAGTACCGAATTCAAAGATATTCTTGAGTTTTACCTTGAACGAAATGGCTCTGCCAACTACAGTTTGAAATTGCTGGAAACGGTGGACACGATGATCGGACTTCTGCAGAACCAACCACATTTAGGGAGAAACACCACCGATGGAAATGCCCGAGTTATTTCATTCAGCCATTTTCTTCTTTTCTATGATGAGACTGAAAAAGAATTCAATATTCTTTCCGTTTGGGATAATCGACAAGACCCAAAAAAACGGGTGGATGCCTAGTGATGTCATTCTTATCTACAATCATTACCAAGGAAGTCAGCATGGGTTTGTTCTAATTAGTAGAACTTAATTGTCCTTTTCTTTATCAGCTGAAGTGCTAAGAAGATGATCAAGCTTCGCATTCCTTAATTCACTTGGAGTGAACATTTCGCCCAATTCGTTCAAGTTTCTCAACCAAGTACACCAGGCATCTTCAGAGTTTAATCCTTCAGCAACTCTTTTGAGATTTTGTACTTCGTCATATTTTAGTCTGAAGTCTTCGTAAGTGGGCATTTTCTTAAGGTGTTTTCTGTAATAGTATTTGACTCTTTCTGTCTCCTTTGAATTCTACAAGACGTAGGATGATTTCTCGAATCAGTTCGTCTAAAAGTAGAAAGGTTGTCCAAGACTGTTCTCCTTCTCCAATATTTCCTTCGTGAATAGTCTTGTTTCTGATTACATCAATCAGAGTTTCAATTTCAGAGGTTATAGGAATGTTTACATCATTGATCAAGCGATACATTTTGTCTGAAGTTGAACCTCTTTTTATTTGGTTCAGATTACTGATTTTACCTCTAACAGTATTGTATGCATTTCCGAACTTGTTTTTGTGCTTGCTAAGGACTGTTTGTAGTTCTTTTTTAATCTCTTCAAACTCTTCCTTGCGTGGCAAGAATTCCTCCGTTTCTCCTAAATAGTTTGCATATAACGTGGTAAGCCTTTCAAAAGCAATCATTTGAATAAACACTTTCTCTTCAATACTTCGTGTTTGTTCAGAATTGGATAAATAGAAAACGATTGAGTTCAGGTCTATTTTATTGTTCCAGCTTCGGTAATTGTCGAAGTTGCGAACGAAAAATGTATTGAGAACGTTATGTGAAATTGAAAAAGGGTCATTGATTGGCACATAGCCATTGTATCGGTCGTTAACTACGGATTTAAATGAATACGTGATTTCAGTTTCAGCACCAGGATTTCCACTTGCATCCTGTGAAACGAATGAACCTATAAGTTCTTTTCTTAGTCGAACGGACGCGCCATTCAAGAACGATAATGCGCTGATATAGTCTGATAGGGTTACCCCTTTAGGTCGCACTGCATGTGATTTGTTCATAGGTGACAGGCTCATGGCAGGTCATTCGATTCAGTAGCTTTTCAAATATGGAATCCCTGAAATTCAACCTGTTGAACCTATAAA
>Ga0208903_1001004_pt1 | contig 17664 bp, 14 predicted proteins | sample AntAceMetag02UKJ_FD_184769 | JGI IMG/M metagenome (GOLD analysis project Ga0208903, IMG submission 184769) | Saline lake microbial communities from Ace Lake, Antarctica - Antarctic Ace Lake Metagenome 02UKJ (SPAdes) (version 2) | ecosystem: Environmental > Aquatic > Non-marine Saline and...
CCGGGGTGTGCTCAGCCGTGCCCGGGCTACAAGGTTGTTTGAGGTTCGAGCGACTTGGAAAGAAGGGGCGTCAAACGGCTAACGCAGGACAGCGGCAAATATCCGCGCATTTAGACCGGCGCATACACTGGTCAAATACTGTTCGTACTCGCCCTCGAGTCCCCATACCTCCGCATCTACATTAAATACAAAATTAGTTGATGCCTGAAAGTTCCGATAATCATAAGCGAACGCCGTTAGATTCATTTGGCCACTGGAGCCAAAGAATGTGTTTTTGGTCCCTATTTCAACTGAATAGAGATCCTCGGGATCGTAGGTTGGAGACGCAATAAAGTTTCCCGGTGGATTGAAGCCGCCAGCGCGAAAACCTTTGGATAATGACGCGCACACCAATGTCGAATCGGTATAGCTGAGCTCTGGCGAACAATCAACAACCAAACGACCTGTAATAGCCTTAAACGTCTTGGCATCGTCCAGGCTCATTCCCGCTAGGGGTTCGTCCGCACTACTAGAGAATGCTAGTCGGCGCTGCTTGATTTTTTTTCATCGTGCGTTAAACGAGCGCCTGCCGTGAATTTCAACTCAGGTGTGTGCTGATAGTAGTACTCACCGAATCCGGCGAAGCTCTTTACAGTGCTGTCAACGTTTTGATCATAGATAAACGGAGGCTTGCTTGGCATACCGAACCCGCTTAGGACTTGCCCATAGGCGTCAAGTCCAGTAGTGACCTGAATGTACTGACTCTCACTCTCAAAATCCATATAGAAAAGTCCGATCAGAAAGTTGTGTGACCCGACCGAATCGGATGCAAGCCTTAGCTCTAGCAAATATTGTCTCGAACCCGCCTTATACGCGTTATATCCAAACGCTCTATCGTATACACCAAATACCTTGCCTCCTGGCGCACCCGTGAGATCCGAACTTATTGCACTCAAAGAGACCGGCTCGGAAAATGTTGTGGTTCCAACAACGTTATCGGAATCCCTCAATGCTTTGGCATCAAGGTCAAGGACTGAGGAGATTGACGTTAGAGCGAATTCATCAAAATCATGAGTCATATGTACGGAAATATCAGACAGTCTATTTTTCGTTTCAGGCTCAAGATCTATACTTTTTTCAAAACGGCTTTCCGGATTTACAGCATCGAGAAACGGATCGACGGTCACGATATCCGACACATCAAGGCCTACGCCGTCGATAGAGGCCATATAATTGGGCACGTCCTGGCCCAGACTGTCGGCAAGACAACCTAACCCAGTATTATCGTCGCGACGACATCCGATCGTGTCGTAGCCAAGACTGTCATCATTCTGCGAAAGAAGATTTCCGATAATGTCAACGGTCGTCCTATCTGATATATCCAGGCTGAGAGTAGGCCTCAGAATATAGACGCCCTCGCCATTAATATAATTGCTATTGTAGATGTTTTTCACATATCCATCGCTTTCGGAGTAATATCCGGCCAACCGAAACCGCGCAGTATCGGAGATAGGCACGTTAATGACGCCTTGAACACTGCGATAATCAAAGCTGCCTGTCGTTAAATCCAGATATCCCCCGAACTCTGATTCAGGCCTATTAGTAATAATATTGGTCGCCCCGCCAGTGGAATTTCGGCCATATAGAGTGCCTTGAGGCCCCCTCAATACAAACACTTGTTGGACGTCAAAGAGCGCTCCCCCCAGTGAGCCTGAGTTAACATAGACATCATTGATGTGTACACCAACGCCGACATCCGCACCGGTGAACCGCGAGGCCCTGCCAACGCCGCGGATAGTCAGGTTTGGCGCTCCTGAAGTGGTGTCGGAGTACGTCAGATTCGGCACATGTAATTGGAGATCTGATGCTGCACCCGCCTGAAGAGATTCCAGATCCGATTGGCTGAAAGCACTGACCGCCTGTGGGACATCCAAGATATTCTCGCTCGCTTTTGAGCGGTGACGAGTGTTTCCTCAATCATTGGCTCTGTCACCTTGCGAGGGGCCTGCTCTGACAACGTCTCCAGCGACTGGGCACTCGAAGAACCGCTTATAACGACTAACGCTAAGAATAGAGATCTGGTTTGTCTATGCAATTTTTCTGTCCCCGCAATTTTCTTGGCAGCCATATTCAGGTAGTGGGACTTTCACCCAACCACTACCCGACTAGTTGGGTTCCGTTTATCTAACTTGCAACGAGCAATTTCGCCGACGTAAATGGAACTACTATCAATATTCAAGTATATAATTGTATTTGTCGACTGCACTGTGAATCAAATGGGACCGCTAGCGTTAGACAAGATTCTCGTGACGGCTTTAAGTCCTGGCAGCGACACAGAATATTTTCAGATTTCTTTTTACGGACGGCTGCCGGGCAATATCGACAGCCATGCTTCTTTCAATCAGTGGGATGTACTCTGTAGCGCAGGACGAATATCCCAGACTTTCTTTCGGTCTTGATTTTGCGGCCGCCCGCGCCCTATTCGCTGTGACCACCCAACATTCTTTGTCTCTGGTTTTGATATTGTTCGACAGCCCACTCGACAGTAAAGTTTATATACTCGGGTGCGAAAGCATCCGCTCCTAGAAATTCGACTTTTAATAACCCCCAGGCGGCCGCGGAACCTGCCCCGCTCATGCGGGCCTTCTTAGACGGAGAGAGAGAGTGGTCGGCATTCTCAAAGACTTTGATCGTAACATCCGTGTGCTCTGATCGAGGTAGTTCTCGCTCATAGGCCTTTACGCTTTCCGTGGTATCCACGTTTAGGTCCTTATCACCAAAGATTGCAAGCACAGGAACCTGTGTTTCTCGTAATCCTAAGACTGCATCGGCATCAATATTCAATCTGACAAATTGCCAGCGCGCCTCATCCATCGCCTCTCGACAGCATGGAGGTGCTTCACTCAATAGTTTTAGATAGATCTCATAAGAAGCAGCACTTGCTAACAACGCGTTCTCTCGTTCTCCAAACGCCAATGCTGCCTTGATATTCGACTCATCATACCCGTCTTCGAGCATCCGGTTTCGCGTCAGATAGCGTCCTTGCCCCCTCCAGTTGATAGCCGGGGAGACGGAGATCATGAACGCAAACTCCGACGACTGTGATGCCGCTAGCGGCATAACCCAACCAGCCTGGCTAATGCCCCACAGACCTACGGCATTGCCTTCAATATCCGTACGCTTTTTAAGCGCCTGCGCAGCAGCGACTGTTTCGTCAGCCCTGTCCTGCATGGATTGTGCTAGCCAATCACCCTTTGACCGCGCGACACCGGGCTTATCCCAACTGAGTGTTGCGAAACCTGCCTGTGTGAACGCTTCCATCAATGGCTTGTAATAACCGTAGCTGTCCGCTGGCATGGCACCGTCCCCATGTATGAAGATGACAGAAGGATGCGGACCCTCCCCTGCTGGCAGTCTGAGGTCGCCCACGAGCTTGTTCCCATAATGCTCGAATACAAAGGTCTCTTCGCGCGTGACCGGCGTGCATCCAGCGCAAACGACCATAAACAACGTTAAAACTGCCGACAAATGTAAGCTCATTCGATTGTCACCCCTACTCATTTTGACAGACTTTTTGTCCGATATAATACTCTGTCTAACTCGAATCTCTGTTGTGTTTGCCAAAAACGCATTCGATTGTTGGCCGCTTACGTTCAAGATAAGTATGGGTTACCTATCCTCGATGACTGAGAAAAGAGCGGGTAAAAAGCTAAAGCAGGACTCTGGCCAGGGTTCACTCCACGCTCAGCTACAGGCACAGAGACAGGTGCAGCTATGTTGTCCCGCTAAACGCCCAATGATCGCTCCCATTCAGTCAGTGTGTAATCCAGGCGCTCCATCATGCTGTTGACCTGATCCTCATTGATACAAAGCGGAGGAGCTATCCAAAAAGGTAGTCCGCGACGTACAGCAGGCTGGCGCCGCGCGCCATACAATGTCCCGAAAAGCGCTAGGCCATTCTTCAGTCCGAGTTGCTGAAACAGCATCTCTGCTCGTTGATCCTGATCGAAGAATTCCATCGTGTCCTTATTCTTGACTAATTCGCCGACTAGAAAACGGCCCCAGCCTCTAACGTCCTTAACAGTCGAGTGCGACAGAAGGCGATCCTTATGAGCAAATAAAACTGATTCCATCGCGGCGGCATTGTCGACCAAACGGTCTTGCGTCATGATATTAATGGTGGCTATACCTGCTGCCACTGAAACCGGATGGCCGCCACCGGTAAAGCCATGAATGAAATAGTTGTCTGACTTGAATAGGTCGTTGATCTCATCGGAGACGGTGACGGCACCCAAAGGCGCATACATTCCGGAGATTCCCTTGGCAGTTGTCATGGCATCAGCTTGCACGTTGAAATGTTGCATGCCAAACCATTTCCCCGTTCGGCCAAAACCCGTGACGACTTCGTCTGCGATCAATAGCACATCATAGTGATCGCAAATGCTTCGAATTTCCTGCCAGTAAGCCCTGGGAGGCACAACCCCATAGTCGCAGCCTGCGCCATGTGGGGTTGCCAAATATGCGGCTACGGTCTTCGGTCCCGCATAATGTATACATTTCGCGAGTTCCTGCGCACTAATGACGCCCCATTCCTCCTGCGACATTCCTATTGGTTTCAGGTGGTCGCTGTACTGATTGATCTGTGGATACCGGGTCAGCATTGGCTCAAAAGGCGTCTGACTGCTAGCATTTCCTGAAACGGCCAGCGCGGCGATAGTCATCTCGTGATACGACTCGTGATTGGAGAGAACCTTGTACTTTCTATTATGCCCCATTGCAATTTGCGCCTGCCGAACGAGCTTCAGGGCGGTGTCTACTGCCTCTGAACCCCCTGAAACGAGGTAGCTAGCGTTCAAGGAACCGGGCGCAACATCCGCGATGTTGTCGTATAGGGTCGCTCGGGGTCTGCTGGCTAGAATGGGGTGTACAAAATTGAACTCATCGAGCTGTTGAGTGATGGCTTGCTTCATTCGGGGGTCGTTGTGTGGAATGTTAACCGCCATTGGCCCCCCGGAAGCGTCAATATACTGTTGCCCGTTCGTGTCGTAGAGATAGATACCTTCTGCGCGTTCGAGCTCAATATCAAATGGATGGTTGGAAAAAGTATTGGACCACTTCCCCTCGGGTTTCACGTAGCGGGGAAGATCCTTGCTCTTGGTGTCACTCATCGGTTTATCCTGAAAAGGCTCTCGTTTCTGTGAGGCGGAAAGGCTAGCATGCACCCTTTTATTAAATCAAGTATAGACTTGATTTAAATTCATTCTGTCGAAAAGACATCGCTATTAGGCTCCATCTTTGTCCTGTGGACGGCCCTCACATAAAGGGTAGAACGCAGCCGCAAAGCTTCAGAGGCGTTGATAGACCTTTCCCGTTTAAACTATTTTTTAATGAAGTGAAAGGGCTAATGCTAATGATAAAGTTGTGCACGTATATTATTGTAGCGCGAAGACGCTAATCAACCGCTTTTCCCTTGTCTTTAGTGGACGGGCCTGAATCGGCGTTCAAAAACTATTACAAGTATATACTTGAAACACGAAGTGGGCGCATGCTAGAATTCGGGTTTACAGTATGGCCGCTCGGCGCAGCGCCAATGAATGAATGTAGCGACTAGATGCTGCCAGAGTCGCAGTACGTTGGTGGGCGAGGTATCGAGCGTTCGCGACTAGGATCAGGCGTTAAGTGTCCGTGAACAGCTATTCGCTGTGTGGCGTTTACCGCAATAGTCGATTTTTGATTCGCCTAAGTACATGGTGTTTGACGTTGGGAAACTATTTCAGATTCTGATGACGGCCGAAAAGGCAAGTGATTCTGATAACACGCATTGGCTAATTGGAAGATAGCACTGTCATATGAAACTCAATTTTTCGGGGAAATACATGCGTAATTGGCTTACTCTAACGGTGTTTTTTTTGAGCTTAACCGCTTGCGACATATCAGAAAATAGCGATTTTGACACTACCTATGAGAGTCCGTGGGAGTGCGCGACGCCTGAATCGCAAGGTTTTGACTCCGAGATACTGACCAATATGTTGAAGCGAATCCAGGAGGATGACCTGGACGTAAACAGCATCCTGCTGATGAAAGGAGACCAGGTGTTTCTCGAATTCTATCGCTACCCTTATCATGCTGATTCATTATTTAACATCATGTCAGTGACTAAGAGCATAGTATCCGCTACGACCGGTATAGCGCTTGATCGTGAGGTGTTGGCCTCCATCGATGATCCTCTAATGACCTATCTGAATAAATATGACCCGTTAACCTTCGATACTGAGAAGCAGAAAATTACCGTAAAACATGCACTGACCATGACGACAGGATTAGCGTGTACCGATACAAACGATCAAGAAATGAGACGTATAACCCGGTCGAGTGACTGGGCCAAGGCCGTCTTAGAGTGCCCGCAGGGCTACTCCCCGGGAGAAGCATATGGCTACTCGTCGATGGCGACTCATTTGCTGGGGGTCGCCCTTGCGGAGGCGACCAATACTGATCTGTTGGCTCTTTCCGAAAAATGGTTATTTGAGCCGCTCGGTATGGATGAAGTATTGTGGGAAAGCGCGCCTGAAGACTATCGTTTAGGCGGCGGTTGGATTTGGATGAAACCACGCGACATGCTCCGCTTCGGTAAGTTATATGTAGATGGCGGCCGGGTTGGAAGCAATCAATTGCTGAGTCAAGAGTGGATAGAAGCCTCCATCAGCAACCAAATTGGCAAACTGAACGAAACGACCGACGAAATTGACGGAGAAAAATACGGCTATAGCTGGTGGGTTATCCAAGGAAGCCCAGTAGCCCTCGGCGTAGGCGGTCAAACCATTTTACTTATCCCAGAGCTGGATATTGTTGCAGTCATCACCCAGGCCAATGAGACGGTCGACCTTCTGGGTGAATATATTGTACCTGCACTGAAAAGCTATGTGTTTTCATGGCCGGATCAATCTGGTAATAGAGAGCTCGATGAATGGGTCTCAAAATTGGGGCAGGCACCTGCCACCCATTCCCCCAAACTGACCCCAGCTACGGCAGCGCATTACGCCAATAGACTTCACACACTGCCCGATAACGTTACAAACATCTATCACAATAACTTTAGCAATCCCCGCGTAAAGGCACTACGGTTTAAATTCACTGGCAATGAACCCGAAGCTCAGCTCATCCTAGAAACGGAAAATGACTCGCTTGTATTGGATATAGGTCTTGATGGTGTAGCGCGAGCTTCTGCGGCTGGCTTTTTTGGCCGACGCCCGGACGGGAAGGGTCAAATATCGTTGTCGGGAAAGTGGGTATCCGAGCAAACGTTTGAGCTAAATTTGTTCGAACTCGGTTATCCGCAGATAGAGCGTTGGCACGTCACTTTCAAAGAGACTGAACTGAATGTGACGGTTGATAGTCACGGATCCAGCAGGTACAAGTACTCGTTTCAAGCCGAAGCGCAGATACTTTAGACCGCGGTTACGCCAATAAGCCGCTCTAAGGGTTTGCCGTACTTATCACTGCTGGACCGGTTGACCCACCACTGCCACATCATCGAGACGGGCCACGGCGCTGTCCTGGGCCTTCGCCCTTGCGTGCCTGATGTTCAGGGCTTAGATCGCGTTGCAACCGCGCGATACAAGGGTGATCCCCATCTCAGAGCAGGTGACTTTTTTGACCCCGACCCGCGCGGGTCGGAACTCGCGGAGCATACGTAGTCAGCTGTTAGCCGCTTTTTATTTTGGCACGGATAGTATTAAGGAACAAAAAAGCCAGCCCCATCAGAATACCGGGCAGACCCTCATAGATAAGCTGCTCCCAACCCAGCAGGCGCCACGTAAATACCACAATCAGGCCAATGGCCATGGCAATCAGACTTACGGTTTGGGTCGGTCTTCTTCCTAGGCAAAGTACTATTAATAGTGGAGCAAAGGCGCTCACCAACGCCGACCAAGCCATGATCACGAGACTGAATACGCTTTTTTGTTAACTGTTGAATTGCATCCAAAATTGACCCATTAGCCCCCCCGGATTTGCATCGAATTTTGACCCACGTATAACCCCTCCCTGCGAAACACTAAGCAGGGGTATTGAGGAGTGATAGACGTGGCATTATTGAGTGTAATTCGACGCTGGCATTTGCGTGAGGGCATACCGATTCGGGAAGTGGCACGCCGCACCGGCTTGTCCAGAAACACGGTGCGCAAGTACCTGGCCGGCCAGGTGATCGAACCGGCCTACCCACCGCGCAAGACCCCCCAGCAAGCTGGACGATTACGGGGAGACCCTCACCAATTGGTTGTTCCGGGAGTCCCGTCGGCACCGCAAGCTGCGGCAGGTCAACAAACGCTTCTACGCGATGGTCAGCCACTACCTGTATGAGCCCGAGTTTTGTAATCCCGCCTCCGGCTGGGAGAAGGGGCAGATTGAAAAGGCTGTGCAGGATGCCCGCCACGGCCTGTGGTGCGACCCGCCGCCCTTCAAGTCCCGGGAGGAACTCAATCAGTGGCTGCAGGATCGGTGCCGGGCGCTGTGGCAGGAAAAAGCCCATCCTGAGTTCAGGGCTCGCTCTTTGGCACAGTGCCCGGCCGATGAATTGCCCCAGATGATGCCGGTGCCCGTTAGCTTCGATGGTTTTATCGAGCACAGCAAGCGGGTGTTCTCCACCTGCCTGATTACCTTCGAGCACAACGGCTACAGCGTACCTGCCAGCTTTGCCAACCGGGTGATCAGCCTGCGGGTGTATCCGGGGCGACTCGTGATCGTCGCCGAGGCACAGGTGGTGGCCGAGCAGGGCCGGGTGTTCAGTCGAGACAAGCGTCCTCCTGGGCAGACGGTCTACGACTGGCGACACTATCTGGCTGTCGTGCAACGCAAACCCGGCGCCCTGCGCAATGGCGCCCCGTTCCTGGAACTGCCCGACAGCTTCCGGCAATTGCAGTCGCGCCTGCTGAAGCGCCCCGGTGGTGACCGGGAGATGGCCGACATCCTGGCGCTGGTGTTGCTCCATGATGAACGACTTGTTGAACAAGCGGTGACCCGGTCGCTGGAATCGGGAGAACCCTCCAAGCAGCATGTCCTGAACTGCCTCAGCCGACTGGAGGAGCCCCCTCGCCCGCAGCCACTTAATCCGCCAGCGGCGTTGAAGCTGGTGATTGAGCCGCAGGCCGACACGGCCCGTTACGATCAACTGAGGAGCGTACACCATGAACCCTGATGCCATGATCACCACCTTGAAGTCCCTGAAGCTGCACGGCATGGCCGATGCCATTGAGACACTCTCGGCGCAATCCTCACCGGCGTATCAACAGGCGGTGCCAATCTTACAGATGTTGCTGAAGGCTGAGTCCTCCGAACGGGACGTCCGCTCGATCAACTACCAGATGAAGGCGGCCCGGTTCCCGGCGTACCGGGATCTGACCGGCTTTGACTTTGGGCAAAGTGCCGTGGATGAGGCCCTGGTCACATCACTGCACCGCTGCCAGTTCCTGGACGATGCGCAGAATGTGGTGCTGGTGGGCGGCCCCGGTACGGGCAAAACCCACCTGGCGACCGCGATAGGCGTACAAGCCATCCAGCGCCACCGGCAGCGGGTTCGGTTCCTGTCCGCCATCGAATTGGTCAATGCGCTGGAACAGGAAAAACGTGTGGGGCAACAGGGACGCATCGCCAACCGGTTGATCCACACCGACCTGGTAATACTGGATGAGCTGGGCTACCTGCCCTTCAGTCAGGCAGGTGGGGCGTTGCTGTTCCATCTGATCAGCAAGCTGTATGAGCGCACCAGCATTATCATTACCACCAACCTCAGCTTTGCGGAATGGTCAGCGGTCTTTGGTGATGAAAAAATGACCACGGCCTTGCTGGATCGACTGACCCATCACTGCCATATCCTGGAGACGGGTAATGACAGTTACAGGTTGAAGCATTCGACGATACATCAGGAGAAAACAAAGGGCGGAAAGAAAATCAAAACTACGCCATAATCTGGCGACCAGGGTGGTTCAGTTTTAGATGCAAATCCCGGGGGTCAGTTTTAAGTGCAATTCAACAGCATGGCGTCCGTGTCGTCGACAGGGTCGAGTTCCAGCCAGGCTTGCTCGGCATCCTGCGCCAGCAAGCCCAGCCGTTCCAGGCAACGGCCTACCCGTTGACTGATCTGCTGAACCAGATCCTCCAGCTCTCTTTTGTCCGGTGCTCTGACGCGTTGAACACGGGGTGACCGGTCATCACGATAGACGTACACGCCATCTAGCAGGGTTACGTGACGGGTCAGTTTGGTAAGAACCACCTCGGTGACAGAGACGATATGCTGCCCACCGCGCACGGCTTCGATGAATTCCTGGGTAATTTGTACCACCTGAATGCCGAGCAGGAACCGGAGCACCCCGACTACTTCAAAAACCCGGAACTCAAAAAGAAGTTTGGGCCCCGCGGTGTCATCCACAGCTATGCCGATGGCAAGATTGAGGACACCGGGCCGCTGACAATAAAGCGTATGGAAACCATTGATGAGGACGTGACTGCCGCAGCCATCAAGTTTATGGAAAAAGCAGTGGACGCAGACAAGCCCTTTTTCGTCTGGTGGAACAGTACCCGCATGCACATCTGGACGCACCTTAAGCCTTCTTCAAAGGGCGTGACGGGTCTTGGTGTCTATGCTGACGGTATGGTCGAACACGATGGCATGGTAGGTGAACTGCTGGACACACTGGATAAACTGAAGATCGCAGACAACACCATTGTGATGTATTCCACCGATAACGGCGCCGAGGCGTTCAGCTGGCCCGACGGTGGCACCACGATGTTCCGCGGCGAAAAGGCGACTCACTGGGAAGGCGGTTTCCGTGTTCCTACTGCCATCAGATGGCCGGGTACGATCAAACCTGACACTGTGATAAACGACATTGGTGCTCATGAGGATATGATGACCACGTTGCTGGCCGCCGCCGGTGAGCCCAACATAAAGGAGGAGTTGCTCAAGGGCAAACAAGTGGGCGACCGTAACTATAAGGTACACCTGGATGGCTACAACCTGATGCCTGCGCTAAAGGGCGAGGCCGAGTGGCCGCGTCACGAGTTCATCTACTGGACGGACGATGGCAGTGTGGCTGCACTGCGCTATGACAATTGGAAATTGACGTTTCTGAAGCAGAATGCCGAAGGTATCGATGTCTGGACAACACCCTTTGAGGTACTGCGTGCGCCCATGTTGGCCAACCTGCGAATGGACCCGTTTGAAAAAGCAGAGTATGAAGCCATTGGTTATGACAAATGGTGGGTGGACCACATGTTTGTCTTCGCGCCGGGTGCGGCCTATGTAGGCCAGTGGTTGCAGAGCTTCCGGGAGTATCCGCCTCGCCAGAAGCCCGGTAGCTTTAACCTGGAAAAAGTGATGGAGGCCGTCTCCAAGCCTGTTGGTCAATAAGGTATGTGACTTCACCCGCCTCACCCCGGAGGCGGGTTTATCTTATTGGAATAGATACACTTCCTGCTGTCACAAACCCATTGAATACCGCATCGCTATCCTCTGCACGGTTCAGAAGTTTCTCTACCCCTGGGCGATCAGTATTCTTGCCACAGTTATTTGCTTGGCTGCCAAATGTAGATATTCCACATGCAGTGGAGGGATGCTACTTCCATTTTTGGTGTCAGGTTTCTCTACAATTGCAGCGATGTTCTCAAATCCCGGTCACCGGAGCCATTCACTTCATTGCAGTTTTCTTTTATGGCGCGAAACCTGCTATGTTATTGCGGAGCCTTCAAAAAAAGGCATGTAAAAGATAACAATCGGAAAGCAGCTGTAGCTACACCCTTTTCGCTATTCGTTTCGCAGTGAAACGCTCACCTTCTCTTATACATTCGAGCTGTTGCTAAAATCGTTCGAGGCTGTGGCAAGGACTGTCTCCGGGCGGGGTGTGTACCTTCAAAAGAGGTGAGTGGTGATCGCCTATTCCAGTCCGGAAGATTTAGAAAACCAGATTCTAAAACAACGCGCAATCATAGGAAGGTAGTTATGAACATGAACAGGAAACATACCGCTATTTACCTCGCTCTGGCGAGTGCAGCTCTGCTGGGATCCATTCAAGCGCAGGCATCGGGGACCAATACCGGCTATCCTATCGACATCACTACCGGCAGCTATAACACGGGTCTTGGTGTTGACACGCTCGTCTCTGTCACGGGACAGCAAAATGTGGGGCTTGGCTGGGGCGCGCTCAACAAACTCACCTCCGGCGATTTCAATATCGGTATTGGGTCGGGTGCTCTAAATAATATAACGACGAGCAGCCACAATATCGGTATTGGCAGGGCTGCTCTAGGCAACAGCAGCACCGGCGACAACAATGTTGCAATTGGCTCTTTTTCGCTCGTCAGCACCACCGGTTCTAACAACACGGCCAGTGGGTATTATTCGCTCTCAGCCAACACCACCGGCAGAGACAACACGGCCAGTGGGTATTATTCGCTCTCTGCCAACACCACCGGCGGATCCAACACGGCCAGTGGCTGGACCTCGCTCTATTCCAACACCGAAGGCAACGACAACGCTGCCGTGGGTAACAGTGCCATGTATGGGAATATCTCCGGCAGCTCCAATGCAGCGATGGGCGCGTTCGCTCTGAGCACAAACACCACCGGCAACTTTAACAATGCCATGGGCGTCAATGCCCTGTTCGCCAACACGACGGGCGAAAATAACTCTGCTCAGGGGGTGGCTGCACTCTTTAACAACACCACAGGCAACAACAATGTCGCGGTCGGCACTTTCAGTCTTCAAGCCAATACAACGGGCAATTTCAACCTCGGTATCGGTCTGGCTTCTGGTTACTCCAATACGTCCGGCAGTAGCAACATCTTTTTGGGCTACTTGGCAGGTGCTTCTGAAACGGGCAGTAACAAGCTCTACATCGCCAGTAATGGTACAAGGCCACTGCTGTACGGCGAGATGAGTGAAACCGCCGCCGACAATAAACTGGGCATAGGGACCAATGTTGTGGGCGTGGGCAAAACAATTGCTGTTCATAACGGTGCCAGCCTGAGTGCCGGGGGTGTCTGGACGAACGCCTCCTCGCGTGAACTGAAGGACGATATCGAAGCCCTAAGTGCCGAGGATGCGAATGCGGCACTGGAAGCATTGTCGCCGGTGCGCTATGTGTACAAGAACTCGCGTGAAGAACAGTACGTGGGCTTTATTGCTGAAGAGGTGCCTGAGCTTGTTGCGACGAATGACCACAAATCACTCTCGCCGATGGATATTGTGGCGGTGTTGACCACGGTGGCCAAGGATCAGAAAGGAGAGATTACCGTTTTACGCGATGCGCTCGCACAAGAGAAGTTGACCAACCAGAAGCAGCAATCGACTATCGAAAAGCAGGAAGAGCGCATGCTGCAGATGGAAATAGCGCTGGCCGAAGTGTTGCGCAATCAGTCTACGGAGATGCAGGTTGGCTCCGCCAACTGAAGCCTCCTGTTAGGTGCGATCGCAGGACAAAGGGGTCATTAGCGGTACAGAATTCCTATAGGGCGATCACGACTAGCATGTAGACACTGTGCCCTCTCCAGGGGACCACGTAAGTAGTCTCACACATTGGGAAATGGACACTTATGAGAGCGTCAGAGTATATGTACCGCAATGTGACAGCACCCACCTCACTCACAAACCCATTGATCGCATGGTCAGTTTTGCCAATTGCGACATATGGACCTCATCCGGACCATCAGCGATGCGGCAAAAACGGGCCTGGGTAAACACCGATGGGATGATTGTGTCCTGGCAAACACCCATGCCACCAAACACCTGCATAGCCCGGTCAGCGACATTCTGGGCCATGTTAGGCCCCACGATCTTCACCATGGAAATATAAGGCATGGCGGCCTTGACCCCGTCCCTGTCCATAATTTCCGCCGCCTGCAGCGTAAGTAGTCGACACTGTTCAATCTCACAGCGGCAACGGGCGATCTCGTGCTGCACGCTGGTTTTCTTGATCAGCTTCTCGCCAAAGGCAATCCGCTGGTCAGCGCGTTCACACATCAGTTCCAGGCAGCGCTGGGCCTGGCCAACAAAGCTCATCGCATACTGAAAACGACCCGGCCCCAAACGACCCTGGGCGATTTCAAAACCGCAGCCCTCACCCTTGATCAAGTTGCCGACCGGCACCCGCACATTCTCGAACAGTAATTCCGCCTCACCACCGGGAGAATGGAAGCTGTCGAATACGCGCAGTTCTCGAACCAGTGTAATGCCGGGCGCGTCCCGGGGTACCAGGATGGTGGAGTGCTGATGATGGCGGTCATTTTCCGGATTCGACTTACCCATCACCAACATCACCTTGCAACGCGGATTGATCGCACCGGTGGTCCACCACTTGCGCCCGTTGAGCACGTACTCATCACCATCGCGCTTGATTTCAAGTTCCATATTGGTGGCATCTGATGAAGCCACCTGCGGCTCGGTCATCGCGTAGGCGCTGCGAATCTCGCCCTCCAGTAAAGGTTTCAGCCACTGTTCCTGCTGTTCGGTTGTTCCGTACTTGGCCAACACCTCCATGTTGCCCCGGTCCGGTGCGTTGCAGTTGAACACCGGTTGAGCCCAGTTCACCTTGCTCATGGTTTCGAACAGTGTGGCGATTTCCACATTATTCAAACCCGGGCTCCAGTCACCGTATTCCTTTGGCAGGAACAGGTTCCACAGCCCCTCAGCTTTGGCTTTTTCCCGCAGGCCGTCGAACCAATCAGGCACATGCCAACGGTTGTTCTGGTCCAGGGTGAACTCATCCCACTCGTGCTCCCGGGGGTAAATGTGTTCCTGCATAAACGCTTCCAGTTGTGCGTTCAGCGCCACAACTCGCTCACTGGCTTGAAATCCCATTACCGTACTCCTGACACAAATAATGTGCGTCTAAAATTGATGTGTGCGTGGGCCTGCGTCAAGAGGCGTACTGCCCTGCCAGGTTCTGCATAATGTCATTGAACTCAGCCATGGTTTGCTCAATGACTTCCCTGGCGCTCATGATGGAGTCGATACGGCCCGCCACCTGGCCCGACAATGGAATAGCCGACTCCATGTCACCACCGAAATAGAGCTCCTGCAGATTTATCATATGCTCCATCAGATCAAACTTGCCCAGCAGCGCGAGATCTCCGGTACGCGCGGTACGCAGCGCTCGCAAAGCGGGTCGCGATTCCTGGTTCAGAAATACTGTATCGGTTTCCTTCGCCGTGACCACAGCATCTTTGTAGTTGGCGTGTACCGGCGAGTCAGAACATGACAACATGCGAGTACCCATCTGGACGCCCTCTGCACCCATAGCGAAAGCACCGGCCATGGAGAGGCCGTCGCACATGCCACCGGCGGCGATGATGGGCACATCTACCCGTGAACGGATCAGCGGCAGCAACACCATGCTCGATACCGGGCTGGGATTCTTGAAACCGCCGCCCTCCCCGCCTTCCACTATGAGTCCATCCACTCCACAGTCAATCGCCTTCATTGCCATTTCCAGCGTTGGCACGACGTGGAAAACCTTGATGCCGGCATCCTGAAAAGCCTGGGTACAGACTTTCGGGCTGCCAGAGGAGGTGGTAACGAACTTGATGCCCTGTTCAATGACAAAATCGATGACATTGGTGCCCTTCACGTAAGACAGGGCCACATTCATACCGAAGGGCTTGTCTGTCAGCTCACGCATCTTCGCGACCTCGGCCTTGATATTGTCGAACTCCCCGGAGGACGTCTCGATAACACCCAGGCCGCCGGCATTGCTGACCGCAGACGCCAACTGCGCCCGGGCGATCCAGCCCATGGGTGCCTGGATAATAGGGTAGTCGGTACCGGTCATCTCGGTGACGCGATTCTTTATTGGCTTGGTGCTCAAAATACATTTACTCCTAGTGCTATTCAAATTCAGGATTGAAACAACATGCTCTCGACCCCGGTGCCTGCAATCAGTGCATCTACGCTGGCGCGTTCACCGGCCGTCAGAGCCTGGTAACGTTCATTGGTCCACCGTAAACACTTGGCCTGGTAGGGGAACGTCCTCTGCGTCCACAGGGCGCCATCAATCTGACACTCCCAGGTTTTCTCTCCCGCCTGCACCGCCTTTACGTTCGCCAATTGCGCCGGCGCATAGACCCGGCCAATTTCAGCCAGCAATTCGCGTAGGCTGTCGGGCTGGTCTTCTACAGCAACCCAGTCACTGTCCTGCGGATCGAGACCCGTCTGGTCGCGCATATGATCTACCCAGGCCACCGTACGCGGCGATACGGCATGGGCGATCTCCCGCGGTGTCGGGTCAAAGCCTACCAACTGTGTCAACTGTCCGTAGAGGCCGAAATCCCCCGCTGCGGGGCGTCCGCCCAGCATAAAGTTTTGGTTGGACAGGTGGCTTCCCATCGCCGCCAGGTAACGGCGGTAACTCGCATCGATCACCGGTGCTGTGGTGTCGTTGGAGCCCACCACATAGAGGCGCTCAATCTGTCGCTCGGTGATATAGTCTTTGAACTGCGCATGAGCGTCAGTAGGCAAACTGACATCCATGCCCAGAGGCAGCAAGGTGCCTGCGTTGTCGGCGTCCGCCTTGGGATGCCAGCGATAGTGGAACATGTACTTGGTACACCACTCGTCGGCGAAGTCCTCAATCAGGTAATCGATAAAAGCCAGCGCAGGATCTGTCGGCAGTACAGAGCGACCGGGGTACATCCCCTCCAACCGGCGTATGATCGGCGTGGAATCGCAGACACCCTCCAGGTTTCCCTCTGCGTCATTGAACAGGAAGGTGGGCATGAAAATCGGCTTGGGGTTTTCTACCCCGAGTGCATTCAGCACGCCGGCGGGGTCTCCCCAGATGATACTGTAAGGAATATGCCGATACCGTAACAGCGCGACCATTTTTTGGGTATAGGGAGAGGGGATTCCACCCACCAGTCGCAGGGGTTTTACTGACGACATTGCACAGACTCCATTGGTTTATCGGGACGCACAGAGCAGCTTACTGCCTGCCAGTAATTATATTGACATATATAGTGTCATATCGTTAGCATTCAGGTCAATTCGGACCATTGAATTTCAAATTATCAAAGTGATAGCACCCTGCGACACCAACAAATTTGGTCCCGGTAAGAACAGACAAATCCAGGATGGTGACAACATGAGCGCATTGATGATCTGGATACTGGCCGCGCTGGCCTACGCACTATTCTGGTTCTGGTATGTGGGGTTTCAGAAGAAGGTTACCCCGGCAGAAGCCGAGGCAGTTTATGCGCATATTCGATGGCGAGGACAGCTGGACCAACCGTCAGCAGGAGCACCTGCGCAAATTCCTGCTCAATGACGACGGCAAGGACTTTGTGATGGTCAACCTGTTGCGCCTCAAATCTCCGAGAAAGGAATCACGCGAGAAACTGGCCAGATACCAGAAAGTTTTTCTTGGATCACTACTGCGCAAAGCGGGACACCCAGTGATGATCGCTACCGGAGTATAAGACAGATAAAAGGCCTATAAGGGAAATTTTTCTCCCAGTATCCCGATGCTTTTCGTGCATTGAATCAGGCGATTGGCATCGAACGAGCTGAAATCGAGCTCGCATTCGTCCACTTGCAAATCTTTTGTGGTCGTTTCCAGGCGGTAGCCCACAGGAATCCATGCCGACCAAATGTTCAGCGGCGTCTGGGCTGATTACGCGGACTCCTTCCCCACAATAAGCGGC
>Ga0208903_1001005_pt1 | contig 17653 bp, 21 predicted proteins | sample AntAceMetag02UKJ_FD_184769 | JGI IMG/M metagenome (GOLD analysis project Ga0208903, IMG submission 184769) | Saline lake microbial communities from Ace Lake, Antarctica - Antarctic Ace Lake Metagenome 02UKJ (SPAdes) (version 2) | ecosystem: Environmental > Aquatic > Non-marine Saline and...
ATGGTGATGTGAACACATTGATCTAAGTTCACTTCTAACTACCAACATGCCAGTGTATGCATCTTCACCGTCATTTGGAAATGCTGTTGCGTCTGGTGCAGGGTTATATCTACCTGTCATGATTTCGTTGATGTACATCTTAGCAAGACGCTTTGCTGTACCTTTTGAATTTGGATCATTGAATCTATCAATTACTAAACTGTCTAACACGCCTTCAAACTTCTCAGCAAGTTCATCTATTAATAGATCTTTTTCTGGTGGTATAATATATTTTGCAATATTGTCACCCGCCCAATAACGTCCGTTGTTATCTTTTATGCGTGTTGCAATTCGTTCACTGATTGGCCAATCTACGAGTGACGGTCCTTCTTCATCTTCTTTTTCGTTCCAATCAATTTGATTCTCTATTGACATAATACTTTCTCCGAGTTAACGACGAGGATGTCGCTGGTTGTTATATTACTATTATATAGGCCTAATTAGGCAATGTCAAATCTTTTTGATGATATTATTTTATTCTGTTACGAGGTCGATTGAAATTTGCTCTAGCTTGGTTCGAGCCGTGGGTATTTCTGTAAATGTGTTTATTAGTTTCTTAGATTGATGCAGTGTATGAAACGACCCATTCCCCTTCCATTGGGTAATAAATTCGTCTTTGAATATATTGTTTGTACTCTTATATTTGGTCGGTTTTTTCATAAAAGTTTTAATGTCAATTTGACTAGTGAATTCACTTGGCTCCCCTTTAGAAGATAAGTCAAATATATACTTCTGTTGGATATTCTTAATGTCTTTTAACATTTTTTGGTCGTGCTCTATATCTAATGCATCTACGGCTAGGTCTATCAATCTATTCTTGTTCTTATAGAAAAATTGATAGCTCAGATAGTCAAATCTTCCTTCTTCCTTAAAACTCAAATCCTGCACTTCTCCGGTATCAAAGATTTGATTTAATAGTTCTCTTATGTAGTTGATATGAGGTCCAAACGTTGGGTCATTATATAACCTCTGTTCTAATCTCTCATAATATGTTCGATAATCTATGTTATATATTTTATTGGCAATTCTAGAGACCAGAAAGGAATATCCTGTACAGTGGGCATGCATTATAAGTAAACTAAAAAGATAGCAGTCGATTAATTCTTTTCTTGGTAGCGTGTTGGTTTGTTTTATTATTTCAACATACTCTACAATATTTTCTCTATTACGAGTACCTACATAATTTATTGATGGAGTAAAAACTGATTCTATGCCATATTTACGTCTACTCTCTGGAGTTGTCAGCTCAGTGTTAGGTAAAAGACTACAAAGAAATACATCAAACACCTTATGTTGGCCTGTAGACAATAAAGTAGTCATGCCATCATACCAGGACTCTTTGGTTTCTAATGGCAATCCAAGTATGTATTCTTGTTCGTGAGTAATCTGTTCTTCTTCCGCATAGTTTAACAATTTTGTTAGATCTTTCTCATTTAAATTTATTCTCTTAATAGCATCTAATGTATCTTTGTTATTACTTTGAAAACTCATAGTAAACCCAGTGTTTTGATCTAATATCTTTACGATGTCGTATAGATATGTATTAAAACTTTTGGTGTAACTGATGTCAATCATCTCTACTGGCCCATCATCAACCATTGTTCTAAGCATTTTGGCCAAATCTAAATCTCGTTCTTTTAATATACCAAAATTAGCATCAGCAATATTAACTATTTTAATTACTTTACTTTTTTTGATCCAATCAACATCAGCCTGTACTTTATCCAACGATATCTTAAAGATTTTGCTGTTTGTTACGCTCCCCCAATCGCAAAAGGTACAATGATACGGGCAACCTCTATTGGTTTCTAATGTTGTGGCCCAATCAAATTCTGGATATTGCGATAATAGAGCATCAAATATCCCAGTGGCATACCCACTGGGTAATATAGTCAAATCCTTAATTCTTTCCTTGTTGTATAGTTTTTTCGTTGATCCTTGTAAACAATCATCTAAAAATTCTTTAAATAGTATTTCACCTTCACCCTCAATTATCGAATCAATAAATGAATATTTCTCTATCCAGTCATGAGTCAGCTGAGGGCCACCAAATATAATTTTGCATTCAGGCCATTTGTTTCTAATAGCTTTAGCTAATGTTAGATTATAATTTTGATTCCAAACGAATGTGCTAAATCCAAGTATACTAGGATTCTCTAATGTATCAATTACTTCTTGGATAGGATCTTTGGTAGCATAGGTTCTTACCAATTGATAATTATCAGTGACCTCCTTAAATTGATTCGCATAAGCCCAAATACAAGCTACACTATATGGAAGCCAACCAATTACACTACCATTGTAGCTAGTCAAATTTTGTGGTTGGAAAAGGTAGACGTTATTTTTCATTATACTGTATTTATAAACTATAGTTTAGCCTAAAATTATAGGACCATAATTATCTAAAAAATCTGAAACTGTCTGATAGCTTTTATTAAATCTGAATTGCAGGATTTCTCTTTGACCTTCACAGTGTATCTCATGAGGTAGGTCTGGATCTAATAACCAAGCGGTGGTTGGGATAGAAGGATATGAATAGGATTTATCAGGATCGTTGGCATCTAAACTAATAGTTACAGCGTTAGGGTCTTCGCATGCAATTATATAATTTAAATTACATCTCTTTAATTGTTGGTTATCTTTACCATCAATATGTCGTGCTATGCTGGTATAGTGAATACTAAAATTTATCGCTTCAAGATCTAATGCTGAGAAAATTTCATCAGCCTGTTGATGCCATGGAAATTTAGAATTTATTATGTCGCCTAGGAGGAATCCCCAGTCTTTTGATAATGCTCCGTCAGTATCTAGAGAAAATTGACCACGATCACCAAAATCGTATGTCAGCCCAGGATAATAATTTTCATTCAATGACAGAGTTTTTTTAGGTGAGTTTGCTAGTATTGTAGATGCAATATTATAGAGTTTTCTTATATCATCCCAGTCTTGATGTATGATTATGTCTACGGGTCTTATCATATAGATATTTACCGTTATTAGATTATGCTGATCTTTCTCAAGTCAGGATACTGTTTGTATTTAGGTTGTGCGTCATGTTGCCCTAATTTTTCTAATCCTAATAATGCTTCTTCGGGTGTAGGTTTATAATGGTACCCTAACTTAAACTCTTTCTGACTTTCCCATGGCTGTATATTTAGGTCACGACCATCATAGCACATGAGTTTTAACTGTTTGTAAAGTTCCTGGTCGTCTAATAGGATAGCACCACCTCTGCCCAATGTCATTGGTTTATCGTGTCCAAAACTCAAACACATTATCTGTCCAGGCTTGTACATGTCGGGATATAATGCTCTAGCACTATCCCAAATGTTAGTGTATTGGAAGTAATAACTGCCAGCCCACACCTCAACTTCATTGTATTCAAACCTAACGCCTAACTTCATAAGCATCATTGGTATTGAAATGTATGTGTACGGCGTAAACTCTGTTGATGTAACCTCAGTTGCTCTAAATGCAAGCTCAAGTGCATGCGTACAACAATCAGTCATTACAGCGTACCTAGCACCTGTGTATGCGGCTAATGCAGACTCAAACTCTGTTATGTAATCAAATGGGTTACTCAATGTTTTCTAGCAGTCCTTGTGCTGAGAAAAATTCTTTAGTAAGACTAACTGCTTGTGCTTTAACCAAATGTATGTTTGCTTCGTAATTGCCCATAAACCATGTAATAACATCTACCAAACTCTGTTTGTTTGTTATATAACTATCCCAGCTCTCAGTCCACTCACTTGGATACTTAAACTTGTCAGTGTACATTTCACTGTAACTTAATCTATCTGGCACAAACGGTATCGCATCTACAACTGCACCTTCGTAACAGCTAATGCCTAATGTTTCTTGTAAGTTTGCACTGAACACCATTTTACTTTCGCCAAGTAGAGTGTGATATTCATCTTTGGTTAAGTTCTGCTCTTGACACACTACCCATTCATACTCAGGCATACTAGTTGCTAAATCCTTAAATATCTCTACCTGTTTCTCTGGTGCTATCCTATGTGGGAATAATATAAGATCTCGTTTAGTTAGTCCTTTGAATTCGTCTAGTGTATTACTCATATACTCCATAGGCCAACCTGTACGCACAATTTTCTTACGATACTTCGATATGTCTAGTTCGCCATCTCTCATACCTAATAAGTTTTTACAGAACATATCAATATGAAAGTCAGTTGCAAAGTAGTTATGATCAACTGCTTCAAAGAATGCACATTCAGTGTGTCTTACCCAATTAGCATCACCGATTAAACGTCCTAAAAAGTCTTGCGGATCGTAACTACCAGCGTGCCATAGTGCGTGTATGGATACTGGTATTCCGAGTAATGTACTCATGTATTTTAGATTAATGATGCCAGGATGCCAAGCGTCAGTAAAGATAAAGTGGTCCCCACTAGCAACTTTACCCCCGGTAAACAAACGGCTAAATTCTTCGACCTGACGAGCTTTGTAAATATTAGTACCGCCAAAGTTAAGAAAAGCGCCAGGAGTAGTGGCTGTGGGAATATCACTAGGTCCTTCAATAATTGTAACATTGTGTCCTGCCTCCTTTAATAGTTTAGGTACGTGAGTTTTCCACTGCCCTGTGTAGCGGGATTCAACTGCTTCTAGGTCTACTAGGAATACGTTTGCCAATTAATCATCCCCAGTTGGATACGGAAAGCCATCGTCATCTAAATTGGTCTTTGTGGGTTCGCAGTCTTCACACCCACAGTCAGGACATTCCCAACAGTCCATACAACTATGTCCACAATGTCGCACATCACCACAGTTTTTACACTTTAAAGTCATAGCGTTATCCTATTAGCTGGTTTCGTAGTATTATATTCAGTTTCACTACCGTTTTCATTATCTTCTGCAACTGAAATTTTAACATCTCTATCTGGATACTTGTTAGCTATTTCTAAGTAGAGTGCATCTGATATCATTTCACAACTTTGATAGTCTAGTTTCAATACGCCGTCTGTTGTGTATAAACTTTCACACCAACGCTTAAACTGTATAAACTCTAGATCTCTATCATCGTGGAACACTTGAATCCAGACTTTAAAATGGAATATGTGTCTATGCGGATGTCCTAAGAAACTGACATCTGCTAGCTTAGGATCATCAAGTGCGGCTGGATAATAATGTATGCCTTCACGCTGAAAGGTAATCCATATCATTTTCTTGGCTTTAGACATTATGTTATCTACGTGTTCTCTTTGTGTTTGATTCATTTAAATAATCTCGTCATTTCCGTATTCACTCCAGTCTGTAAATAAAGTTTTTGGCTGTAATTGTGCTAAACTATGACACCATACACCCTCATTGGTTGCCTTAAAGTCTATGTCGTCAATCTTTACTGTGGCATTTTTATTGTATGCTGTCAAGTTAGGTATTTTAACTGATATCTGTGGAATAAACGTATCTTCAAACTTAGATAGCTCTTGTAACCATTTAGACTTGCTAGTACAAAACTCAACATCAAAGTCTAGAGTACATTTATATCCTAAACGTAAACAGTGTGATATCATTTGATCCCATCCACCAATGTCAGTACCGTCAAATGATTGGTTGGCTCCGAAGTATAAGTGCTCGCATTTCTCATGTGTGGCGAGATCGATTATGGTCTCCGGAGCCTGAACTCCAACAACAAACAAAGTCTTTAACCCAAACGCAGGTGTCTTCTCAATCTCAATACCTGTGAAGTAAGTTACCGCTTCTGCAATGCCTGATGCGTAATCTCTTTTCATATTGCTATTATACAGTCTTTTGAAATATTAATCAACCTAGTACTTCTGTTTCTCTGCTATAACACCACGTACACCACCTCTAGGGTCTTGGCAATCGCCGTCTCTGCGTGGTATCATATGTATATGCGGCCACATTACTGTCTGTCCAGCCGCCACACCTACGTTTTGACCAACGTTAAATCCGTCACAATATTCTTTCTTAAATAGATCTAACCCATACTCATATGCGGCTAGGAAACATTCACGGATGTGCAACTCTGTATCTTCTTTGGGAACGAACAGCAAGTGTCCTTTGGTCACAGGATACTTGTCCTCAAACACATAGTACTTAGGATGTTCTAGTAACGGTTTGCTTTCAAACCACGGAGTGTCTTTAATGTTCATTTCTAAAGTTTTATTACTTTTAAAAGTTCTTTAATCATTTTTGTTTTGGTAGTCCTGCGATCTAGTTCAATCCCTGATTTCCTACCAATCTTTTCCAACTCTAGTTTGTCGAGGTCTCTAAATTCTTCTATTTTTAGAAGTTCTTTGATTAGTTTTGCTTTGGTCTTCCTGCGATCTAGTTCGATCCCCCACTCTCTAACAATTTCTTCTAACTTTAGTTTATCAAATGATTTGAGTTCTTCCTGCGTGTATGATGGTGCATCAAATATACTTGCTATCCAATTAAACATGATTTAGTTCTCCTTTGTGTGGTCATCCATATCGTTTTCAATTTGTTCAATCTGTTGCTTGATTATTAATTTTTCTTGTTTCATTTTAGTTAACTCTTGATCGGCAACATAGTTACTGTACCCTTCTTGTATCTGTGCATCAATAGCTTGGTGCCTTCTTTTGAGTGCGTCTAAATGATGTTGTACGCTCATGTAGTCCTCCTATATTGTTATTCTTCTAGTCCTGCCTCTAGTGTGTCAAGACTTGCTTCATCTAGCCCACTGTCATCCACTGGATGTTCTTCTTCCTCGTCCATTGCAAACAAGTTACTAAACATAGCACTAGCGTTAACAGTTTTCTTACCAATAGCACCTCTGGTACCAATAATCTGCATCCAGAACTTGCTAAAGTCATCAATGATAGCCAATGCTTCACCTTTATCGCTTGTAGCAAAAATTGCTTCTGCAACATCTTTAAAATAAACACGATCAAATGATTCCTGTACTAACATACGCGGAGTTATTCCTTGATCATACTGCCTGTTTGCTTCTTGTACTGCATTTAAATGACTCCATACATTGTGTCCCATTTGCAGTGCATAACTAAATGAATCCCAACTTGTCTTTCCTTCCTTACCAATCTTATTTAGGTCGCCCGGAGCGTACTGACAAACATCATTAATTTGTAATCTAGCACTTATTGGTGATTCTGTAAAGTTTTCAAATATCTTATCTTGTAGTACAGCATCTCTTAGACGTCTGGTGTCTGTAGCATATTTCTTGTCATCAACACTAGGTACCATTCTATAGGTCCACTTGGATCTATCTTCAATCTCCGTCTGTATGTATATCTGTCCATTGGCACTGGCCAAGAATGGTGACGCACAATCAAATGATATAGTGAATGCTGGGTTGACATATTTCCTAACTGCACGCTGTACATCTGTTAACAGGCATGCCCACTCTAGTTTACTTGTGCCTAAGAAGTGCATCCAATCGTGTAAGCCCTCTTGTAACAAGTTGTCGTGCCTTAGTTCAACCAGCCTACGCAGAACCAGATGTATATCACACATGTTCTGTCCGCCCATTGCCCAACCATTAAATGGACGTTCATACTGCGTTGGGTCACAGTATTTTTTCATACGTTGATACCAATCGTCTGCTTCTTGATGATTCTCACCTTGTAACACGTTTAAGAACTTACATGCACCTGTACGGTGTTTCATAAAGTAATCGTTGTTGATGTATGTACCTTCAACTGCTTCTAGGTATGATGTGATTCCTGTTTTAGCACGTCCGTTTGGCGAGCGACAAACCCATGCTGGTATGTCTAATATCATACCATAGTCCATGTAAGCGTCCATCCATGCTAGCACTTGCTCACGTTTCTTTTGTGCTTTAGGGCACGCAGGATTCTTCCAGTCACCTTCCCAAACACCCTTACCAATCTGGAAGCCACCACTGTCACCTAACACAAATGAGTTAGCACGATCTCTATTACGGATCATGTCTTCTTTTGGTGAAAACTTGTTTATGTCTAACTCGGCATGTCCTGCTGAGTACAACGCCCATTTGTAAGGAAAGTATGATTCATCTTTGTTAAGCCAGTTCATGCCCTCTACACCATTCTCAAAATCTTTTGGCACACGAGTTAGCGGAACATAATTACCGTTGTCATACTTTTTGTTATCGGGCTCTTTATGTCTTTGTTTACCTATATAGGTACCATAGAAACCACTAAGTGCTGGTAAGAATACCGCATAGTCATTTTGCTTTGCTGTTAAGTTATCTATTTCAAATGCCATTATTTGCTTTGTGCCGGTAAGATAAAGTTATAAGTTGCTAACCCACTGTTAACAGTGATCTGTGCCGCACCCTCATCTGAGATACTAAATTTTTTATCGCCCGCCAGTCCTAATATCGCTATCACGGCAGTTACTGGCCATGCCCATGCTTTTGTTAATGCACCAGTGACACCAGCTTGGAACACAAAGTTGCCAGCATGACTGCTGTGATCACCAAAGAACAATTTAAGATCTGTTCCTTCAGTTTTAGCAGTGAAGTTAAGTTCCTCAGCATTGGCCTGCGCCATAAATTTCAATCTTTGTATGTTAGCAACGCTGGGCTCAAATTCCACATGCCATGCTACCGGACGCATCTTGACAGTCTTAAGTTTATCAAGGACTATCTCTTGGCTCATAAATCTGTAATCGTTTTTAAAGTCGCCCGCGGCATTCTCAAAATGTAAACCCACTGCCACTTGTTCTCCATTACGCTCTTGTGTTGCTAATGTGATCTTAGCATTATCTTTATATTCACTGATACCTAAAATAGTGCTTAGTTTACCTAGATTAGGCATGCCAAATGTACCTTTAAACTCTGGCACTGCTGTGTTTAACTGTGCTTGTACAATAACCGAGCGATCTTCTGCCAATGCTTCAATTGCAGTTTCTGTATCTGTTCCTATGATCTTAACTAGGTCAATGATGCCTAACCCGTAAGTGTTTTTAACGATGTCTAATAGATGGTCTCTCATGTATTTCTCCTTTGATATGTCATTATATATGATTTATTTAGGTTTTGCAATCAATTTGATGAATTTATTTTACTAATATTTGCGCCATCGCCTGATGTGCTTTTACTGTAGTTAATGTTCCTGGTTTCCTGATCTCTGCAAGACCACCAAATCCCTCAAGGTCTTCCAATGAGATGATCTCATATCCCACCTTATCACACAATGCCCTAAGTTTTCTATTGCTGTAATAACTGATCTCTTGGAATTCAGCACTGTCAATCAATACATCTGTTTCGCAATTATTATATCCAAAGACAAAAACACCTCCTGGTCTTAATAGACCAAATGCCCGGGTAACAAACTTTTCTAAATACTTACTGTGTAAGAACTTTAACCCCCCTAAACAAAAGATAAACCCAAACTGCTGTTGAGGGAATCTTGCAAAATTTACAGTTTGTATTTTGTATATTCTAAGCCTATTTTGATATTGCTTTGGATAGTCCTTAATGCTTTCTTCTAAATAGGTCAATGATGTTCCTGCTAGATATAATGGATCCATACTTACCATTGTTTTTACCCATTCCACACTGGTCGGAAAAAATTGTAATCCAGGATACCGCCAGTTACTCCCATGTAGGATAATCTTATCTTGTATCTTAAGTTTAACGTCATCAGATAATTTTAGGGTATTAAGTTTGATCGCTATGGTCTCAAACGTAAAGATCTCTTGATAATTATCAAACATCTCATCAGACCAAGTGTCTATATCTTTTTCTACCCGTTCAATGAGAACTTTAAAATCTTCAGTGACATTGTTGTAAGCTGATGCAATGCTTTTACATTGTTCTGACATGCCGTCGATACCATCAACATACTGCTCAAACCCTTTTGCTGTTGTTCTACTTAATTTGTCAATGATGCTACTATTATCTGACAATGGGGTTGGATTCAACCTCACTTGAAGTGTGTTAATTAAGTGGTTCCGATATGTGACCAAGTCTCTCAGCTTCATTTTAATCAAAAGTAAACAGATCGTCAAAGGTTGTTGCTATCTGTGTGTTTTCACTAATCTTCCAGTTCAACACACCTAGCAAGTTTTCTACTTTCTGATCCACAATACCTGTTTCCATGCTAGCATCATCAAACGGCAAGTCTTTAAACCACTCAGGTATGTGTGTTTCATCAATTGGATACCCCACTGACGTATACCCTAATGGATTGTCTCTTAGTTTACACACAATGGTTTTCATTCCGTCAACTATGCTCAATGAATATCGATCACTGTGCATACGTCTTAGGTTGTTCCAATTCATTGCGGCACGTACATGCCCTGGCATGTTAGCTTTACCTAATCGCTGTTCTTCTTTACTGTATTTTGTTAAGTTGTTAACACGCTTGGGTGTGCCTTTTTCCCATGCCGGGCGTTCTGTAAACAGCAATTTAAACTCTCGCACTTTGGCAATTAGACGTTCTCTATCAGCACCAGTTAGGGTTTCTAGTAGTAGTTCACTCAAGAAGTCTTGTACTACCTTAGGAGTGTCTGAACGTTTCAAGTCTAAGCCCATCGCTTTTACTTTACCAGGACTACCATGGGTGTCTAAACGCTTGCCTTCCATGTCATAAATTAACACAGCATAACGTTTCTTTTTAATGAACAATCCTTTGAGTGCTACAAGTTCTCTACCACCTTTGATTAGCTCACCTTGTTTACGTGACACATGAAACGCTTTCTCGCAAAATCTCGGAAAACTTTCATTGACTTGATCTGAGATAGTGTCATACAATTGTACGGCAATATCTTTATTCCATTCCATCTTGCCTGCTTCAACCTCTTCTTTAATAGTTGGCCATGCAGTAAAGTAACAGGAGTCAGTATCACCATACACTATTGCATCACCTGTATGATCGTATGTGCCTGTGATCAATTCATTGATATAAGCATCCATGTGACGAGCAATAGTTCTACCTGTTAGTGTAGTTGACTGCCCAATACGATGATCAAAGAAACGACATCCTGGATTAAGTAGTGCACCATACAATGAGTTCAAGTTAATCTTTTTAACTAGCTGTCGCTTGTCCCAGAATGCTATTTGTTCTTTATCATCTTGTGCAATAGCTTCTCTCAGTTTGACCTGCATTTCTTTACGTTCACTATACCAACGTTCTAGTAGTCCTGGAATAATACCTTTTGTTTCGTTTGAGAATATAGTACCATTTGCACTCAATATCCAAGGCTTGTTTGAATCATATATCAAACGCCAACAGTCTGCGGCACTGACTATATCACTTTCTCCGTTGACCCAATCAATGGTAATTTCTGTCCCTGCTTCACCTTTCATGACTGCTTCATACTCTAAACTACCAAACATTCCCTCCCAAGCATCAGCAAATGATTTGCCGTCTTGTTGTCGTGATTGAATATGATGATCAGTCATTGTAGGTCTTAATTGTCCCACAATAGTTTCTGGACCCATATTTAATGCACGAATAGCTGAGGGATATAGTGAGTTAATATCAACTGACCCAATGTAGTCGTGCATGCCTTTCTTAGGATGTGCCACATAAGCACCAGCGGCCTGTGTACTAACACGATCATCATCTCTAGCACGTCTATTTGGTACAACCATGCCAAGCTCGTGTGCCTCATTGATAATGGCCTGTTCTGTAACAGCCACAGCACCCATTGTTGTTTGTAGCAACACAGTGTTGTCATGTGCTAGTTCGTTAGCAAGGTCTAAGAATTTAAGTTTGTTATCTAACTTTGCCAGAATAGCAGTGTCTTGTATATTATATGCAATAAATTTTTCAAAGTCTTTATTGTATAGTTGATCTAAGGTACCTTCGTATTGCGTTTTGTTTTCACCAAGTTCATGCTCAGCAATAGCATCTAAACTGTATGAATGTCGTTCTTCGTAGGTGTATTTTCTGTACAGTTGCATGTAGTCTAAGTGTACACGTCCAATTAGATCAAATGTCAAGTTACTAGCACCAAAGCGTTCAAACTCACGTTTCTTAGGAAACTGATTCCATAAACAAAACTTACGAGTATCATCTTTTGACAGGATACGATTGGTACGCATGACCATGTAAGGAATATCAAAGCCTTCTGAGTTCCATCCACTCAGTATGTCAGCATCTTGTATTAGATCTAAGAATGTTTTGATTAGGTCTTCTTCACTACTCATTAAGAAACAGTTGTCATACTTCTTGGCTATCTCTTCTGCTGTTTCCCAGCTCATGGTCTTAGGAGGCACAGCTAAGGTAACCATCTTTTCCATCCAATCAAGATATACTGACACTGCGGTGATTGCATTAAATGGATCACTTGGGGGACTAAATCCTCTTTCTGGATCAAAGTCAACCTCAATATCAAAAAATGCTGTTTGTAGTTTAGGGGATGGTTTACCTAGATAGTTATTAGCCAGGCAACGGAACACGGGATTAATATCACTTTCCCAAGTTTGCTTACCTGAATTAATTTTAAGTTCTCTATGGAATTCTTTGGAATTTTTTGTTGAGAACCTGGTAACAGGATTACCTTTTATAGTACGATGTTTGCCCTTAGGGTCATCATAATAAAAAACGTATTCAGCGGGATATTCTGTATATTCACGCTCTCCATTATTTCTTTCTACAACATATATTCGATCTTTATTACGATCGTAAAGTGCGTCTACGTAACTCATACTTCTCCTTTTTGTGTGACTTCTAGCTCACACACACTCTTCATGCCCACTTTAGGCGTGTTACTTATTATAACTTATTTCCAACAAATTGTCAACTATAGCGTGCGACCAACAGTTTGTAAGATATCTGACAAGGTTTCATGATCTTGGTTAGTTTCACCAAATTTAGATTTTTGGGCAATTTTAATCGCTTTTTTAAGTATTGCAGGCTTAACTTGTAATTCTTCTGCTATTGCCTTGACAGTGTCGTTAAGTCCAGCACTTAGATCTTCTACTTCTGTAAGTACTTGAATTCCTTCGTTAATTAGCTGAGTTAGCTTTGCTTTGTGTTCTGTTGAAAATACCACTGACATAATAGTCTCCTTGAGTTTTACTGTATTAGTATTTAATTAAAGTTACAGGCTAGGGTAAATTCTATTAAATACAATATACAATTTTACACGATTTTCTAATAATGTCAACTATTATTTCACCTGAGTTAACAAATATAATTCTAACTAAATTTAATTGGCACAATTATGAGTCAATTGACCAATTTCCAATTTGGGAATTGAGAGAAGCATTATCATACACTCTTGAATTAGATTATTTTATTAATGAAGATCAAGAAGCAACTGTTAATTACATAGTAACTGCAATAGTAAATAAAGAATTTTCCTATAGATGGGAGGCTTTACCTATACTATTAGAATCTAAAATACAGGCCAAATTACGATCTCAAGGAAGAGAACTTGAATGTTTTGAGTTAAATATATTTCCAACATCAGTACAAGAGATGTGTTCTCTTATTAGTATAAATTATAAGTCTGCGTTAAAATCTAAAATACATGAATCTAATAGATTTATTGATGAATATAAATATTTCTTATTTTTAGGAATTATTGTAATTTACAATGTTATATTTTTTAATTTTACATTTTTAATATCTAGTTTATTATTCAGTTATCTACTGCATTTTTTCCTTCAAATCATTGAGCATGATTATATCATGCACGAATATATTAAACCAAAAAATAAATTTATTAGCTACATAATAACATATCTTGTGAGGCTTAGTTTAGGAAATTATGAAAGATCTAGAGCTAGCCACTTACATCATCATCGATATTGGAATCAAGACCTTGATTATCATACTATACTGATTAACGAATCTAAAATAAAATCTCTACTAGGTGCAAACTCTTTTGTGATAGTTAGATACCAAACTATATGGCAGAAGATATCTGAGAAAGGATTAGTCAAATTAAATAAGATGAATGTTTTACATAAATTTATGAATGACAACTATTTCTACACTATGTGCCTGTTAGGTGCAATGTTTTTAATTTGTTTTGGATTTTCGGGATTTATTGGGTTCTTTTTAACTCCAATGGTTTATCACATTGCATTTGGAGCAATGCCAGATGCTACTATGAATATAGTGAAGGAACAGAAGAATTTGCCATGGCTTTGGCCTTTGTTATTAAGAGATGCCTGGCATTACCAACATCATATTAGGTACAAACGTACTGAATATAAAAAAATAGAAGAACTGTTTCCAGGACCAAAGATATTAATGTATTTAAATTTTGAATATTATATAATGAAATTATTATTTAGAATATCCTAACGCCTAGCCCCACAGTTTCGTAAAATTTTTGACACTGTATTGAATTCGACAGCTAACTCATCATATAACATTTCTGGGGGTCTTTTGATAAAGGCTCTAGTAACATACGCTGATTGTCCCATTTCTAAATAATAAGTATCTGTGGGCCATCTTGACTTCCCCCAATCCATTGAGTGAACTAATAGACATTCATCGCCTACTTCTTTTAAGATTGGAATACGTTGTTTAATTGGTTTGTTTGTGCTTTCTAATAGTTTAATACAAACTGGTTCGGTGTTAACGATTGGTTTGTCCATGTACTTGGCAAATAGATGCACTAGGTATGCTTCAAGCTCGTCCTCAAGATCAATTAGTAACATATTCTCTGCCCGCTTAACAGCTTCATAACTGTGTTGCAGATAATGTTCGTAGTTAGTCATTGATTACCACTTACGACAGCTCCAATAACGAGCAGATGTCTTAGGTCCGGGATTATCACAATTGTGTCTTGCACGGAAACTCTTACGTGCTTTAGGATTATTTTTCCTGATGCGCATTGCTTTACCTTTTACACTTGACCCACCGTGACCAAAGTTTACTTTTTTAACGTTGCCTGTCTTGGGATCTTTAACATAGACCTTAAACTTTTTAACATCACCTTGCATTGGTTTGTTTAACTCAACTTTACGTCCTTGATATTCTGCTTCTTCTAAGGTTTCTTCTATTATGCCGTATGCTTCGTAGAAGTCATCATCGTTGTCGTAGCTCTCTTCTATTGGCACACAGTTGTCTACAGTTTTGCCGCCTTTTTTCTTGGTGCCCATACGCTTATAACCTTTCCAGCATACTTTGCCGTCAACACCTTTTTGTTTCTCTTCTAGAATAATTTCATTTATCTTCATTTGTTTTTTCCTGATTTCATATTCAACTGCCATTGTGCCATTCTTCTTTTCTCACCTGAAGAGCTTTTAGCAATCTTTTCTAACTGTGCTATTGAGGCACCCTTAGGTATTCCTACACGTTTACTCAATCCTTTACGTCCTGGCTTCTTGCCATCAGCAAAGTTTTCCTTCATTTTTTTGCCTTGTACTGCAGTAGTTTTGTTAGGCTCGTCTGCCAATCCTATCTTAGCATTAGGCATAAATTTGTTTATGGATTTACGTGTAAGTGGCCCTAATATGCCATCAAGATCTAGGTTAGCGTTATACTTGTTATTTAACATTTTTTGTATGCGTAGAATCGCTTCTTTTTTATCAGAACCTTCCACAAAGTTCTCGTTCATGCTAGCACGCTTACCCCAGTCTAAACTGATGGCATCGTCTGTAATAGGACCACCAGCGGCCCAAGTTTCACATGTGCGTGCTGAATGACATTTAAAATGGTGCATCCAACAGTAGCCTAATTTACCATATTCATCACTGACCTTGCCAGGCATACATTTTTCCATCCTTGGGGAAATATCAAATGCTACACAATTACCACATAGACTCTGTTTAGCAGATTCTTTAGATGTATTCCATAGCTTTGCGGCTTTAGCCCAATAGTCATCTGGATACTCAAAGTTTAATGGCCCATACATATAATTCTTAATAGTTGAATTTCTGTTGGACGTGTTAATAGCTATGTCCTGTGTTGCCGGAGGACATTTTGCTTCATTAATGTTTTCTGCCATTATTGGTTTTACATTCATAAACTCAGGTGACTGCTTGCTGAACATACGCAGAATAATCCCTGCTTCGCTATTGGCTTCGTTTTCAGCAGAACTTCCGGTCTTCCAACTGTCATCAACTAACTTGCCATCTAATTTTTGTTTGTAGTGTACAAGCTCATGTGCTAAGGTGCGTAAGACGTCAACAGGATGTCTATTTGATATTGTAAGATGGATTTCATCAGTCTCAGGGTCGTATCCGCCAAAGCTGGCCTGATGTGTGCCTGATTGTTCTTTTTTAAGATGTATTTTTGGCAAGTGCGGTAGGTTTAAATGTTTGACAGCGATAGGTAATAGTTCGCGGAAGCCATCCATTAATGATAATGTGCTTTCTTCTAGTCCTACTTTGCTAAGTTGGGTATAGTAATCTAATTTTTCGCTTAGGTGATCTAACGCAATTTCTTCAGCCACTTTAGGGTCGCTAGTATGCTCTAGTTCAACTTGTACGCCTTTAAGTAATTGTTGGTTTACTGCACGAACACTTACGTTATACTTTTTCGCTAAAGTTTCTACACTAGGAGTGGGATTGTCTAATTGTTCAAATAGGTCTAATGCTAACATAATAGTATTTATTTAAGACCTATCTTCATAAAACGATTGTATTGTGTACCTTCGACGCAGGTCAATGGTATTTCTTCAAGGAAATAAGTTTCTGACATCGTATATGCTTTGTTAAATGCTTCTAGAGTTTGATATTGGTTTTCTTTATTGTCCCATTGTTCGTCTCTACCTTGAAGGGCAACTATGCTACCTGGGGGGATATGATCGTACCACGCTTGACTGTGTATGTCGTTGGTGCTGGTATTGATTACTAAAATGTCTTTGCCTTCAAACACTGTGTCGTTACAATCTTGTGTAACGGGTACTATGTGTTTAGAAACTGCATTTGCCTTAACGTATTCGGTGTTTTTAGGGTCAATATCAATCAAAAACAACTGATCGCATGCAATATCACGTGCTAACATGTACTGGGCTATACTTCCGTACCAACTGCCTAAAGCATAGGCATTGTCAAATTTATCAAGTCCTAGTCGCTTAAGAGTGCGACATAACCATAGCTTACCTAGATTAAGGTCTTGACTCTTGCTACCTGCCGGAGTGTCTGGACTGTCTTCAAAAAGTTCAATGACTATCATTTTGCTTTTATTGTGCGTATTCTTTTTGGGGTCCGCATCCTTGTTGGTTTGATTTTAGCTTTTGATGTTACCCTCATTGGTGGTTTACGCCACACATTTAATTTTTTAACTAACCTGCTGGCCCGTGATCGAGTTTTAGTACGATTACTTTTAAAGGCCTGCATCTTATGTGTCCTAGCTCTGACCTTTTTAAACCTGTTTGATTGTGCTACGTCCAATGCTTGGTTACAATCAGAAACATTAGGCACTGTCCTTCCCTTGCGCTGACCAGTCTCACATCTCCAGAAAAGGTTGATGTGACCAGTGTTGGGGTTTCTTCTAAACACCGCCCTATGTTCTGTTATAAACTCTTTTGCTCTCATAATATTGTCCAGTGCCCCTTTTAAATTATTATTCCAAGATAATTAAAGCTAGGGGCGAAGCTACACGGTCCTAAGGTAGGAGTGTTCTGTTATCGCTTAGGTTGTTCTTTTAATAGTTCTACGTTAACGTAGATTCTACGTCAATCTTGCCAGTTTCTTTATCTAATTTAGTTTGTATACGTTGGAATATAAATTTAGTAAGTCCACCATCTTCAT
>Ga0208903_1001012_pt1 | contig 17496 bp, 15 predicted proteins | sample AntAceMetag02UKJ_FD_184769 | JGI IMG/M metagenome (GOLD analysis project Ga0208903, IMG submission 184769) | Saline lake microbial communities from Ace Lake, Antarctica - Antarctic Ace Lake Metagenome 02UKJ (SPAdes) (version 2) | ecosystem: Environmental > Aquatic > Non-marine Saline and...
GCCGTAGGTCATAGTTCCAAAATAGCCCAAGGCAAATAGCAAGAGTCCAAGTATTTGGGTGTTTATGGTTACGTTTATATGCCAAGCGGATAAAAACAATAATCCAATAGCCACTATAAAACCTAAAAGGGTTGGTGTTTTGGGGACTTTATCATCCCGCTTTGGTCTGTAAATCATGATACCTCCCATTAGGAGCCCAATTAGAATACATCTTGACATAATACCAGTAGCCGGTATGTTTGATGTTCTCAGAAAATTATATATCGATTCATGTATTTGATGTCCTCCGAATAAATGCTCAACCAAAGGGTGATATTCTATGGTTACTACAATAAAAAAGTAGGCAGCCGAAAGATACATTCCCGTATAACCCTTATTTCTTTCTTCCATAGCTTGTACTTTTAATAATTTCTTGCTTAGCTACAAGGGATTTTTTTTCTAGGTAAAAGGAGATTATTTCATCTTTGGAAATCCATTGGTAGTCTTTCTCCCCGATGTTGCAAAGCACCTTCTCCGAGTCAACCATCATAACTTTTCCAATAGGGGAATAGTTGCCTTGAGTCTTAATCTTATGAACAGCCCAAAGTGCCTTTTTTAATCCTTTGGAAATAGAACTCATATCCTTAATTTGTTCATGATTCTTAAACCATATCAAGTTCTCATTCCAGTCTTTATGCAGTGGCGGTTTTTGAATGTGAAGCTGTGGACTTCCCAATCTGGTTGTCAAAACCGTAAAGAATTCCTCCCAGTACCAACGGGAACCGTACTTGCCATTACCAAGATGAAGAACGCTATCTAGTTGTACTTCTATAATCAGTGTTTCTTTTAGGCAAATGACTTCCGCAGGTTGCTGACCAATTTGTTGATGTAAAATGTTTAAATCAGTTTTTATTTCTGCTCCTAGTATCAAAATTTTATGGCCTCGTATTTGGAATCTCACCTCGGAATTTTGCCTATGCAGAACGAAATCATTTTGTTTCTTTTCCCTATCCATAAGAATTTTCAGGAAATACATATCAAAATAGAGTCCGGCTATATCATGGTCAAAACCTAAGTTTATGGGTAGTTTGCCCTCCGGGTCAATTTTGTTCTTCCACAGGAAAAACTGTTCCATTTTCCTTTCATCCAATTGCCCACCAAAGGCCAAGTAAAATAGATTTGGAAAATCTTTGGACTCATGATAGGCCATGGCATCGAAACCACTCTCAAAACAGGCTATGGCCCTGATGTTTGCTGTTGGATTGGATGCAAAGAGGAAGTGGTATTCCGAATTCATTACCCTGCTGAACTTTTCATGTTTGTTTTTTTTAAGACTCCAGTACGGCCTATTAAACAAGATGTGGTTCTTGATGGTTCCTTTCGTGTCAGTCAAAGGCAAAGCAATGTTGGTTATTTGACTGCCCGTTGTAGTGTGGTACGTGCCATTTAGTATCTTGCCTTCAAATGCCGCTGATTCTAAAGTTTCTAAGCTTAATCCTCTGTCTTTTAGCAAATAGTTCCACTTTTTAAGAGGTTCAATTATAAAGTTGGAGTCCGTACTATTTGATTTCTTTGGACGTGTTTTTACGTCGGTTAGCGCCTCATAAAGATGCGAACTATGAATGGCCTCTAATCCTATAGAAATGGCAGTGTAAAAATTGGATGAACGTTGGAGTAAATAACTAAAGAACCAACCTTTGTCCTGGGTATCGTTCCTATTGAAGTAAGAAACCGGATTTCTTTTTGTACTTAGGACAATACGCTCTTGGTCTTTACTATATTCCTTACATCCAACACTAGATTTAAGTAAAGCATAGCCGTGTAGTTTCAGATATCCCGGAAAGTCTACTTCTTGGTTGATTTTGGAAATGAGCATCCTATAATGCATCCTATTGTCTGCATAATTTTTCATAATCGCTGTAAGAGGTTGATAAAAGAAAAAATGGTGATGTACCCATCATGTAATCGGACGGGGAGGGAAAAAATAGGCCGGATAAGAATACCGGCCTTTGCATTGCTACATTTTCATTCGCTGGCTAGAACTCTCTTTTTTTTCGTCGGTGACTACCTCAAGATTCTTGGCCTTCTCCATTTGAAGGTTTTTAGTAATGAAATTCTCGTTTCTAGGGGAGTAGGAAACCAAATAAGGCTTTGTGCCTTTGGATTTAGTTTTGATGTTGATTTCTACTTCTTTCCCAACGTTTAGTGCCTTTGCTTGCGGGGCAGTGAGTTTTGAACCATACAAATACGTGTTCGGAGTTAACGCGGCCTTCGTCCTGATATCCTGGAGCTTAGGTTCAAAATAAGCCAACTTCTCAAATAACTCACCATCTTTGGTAATACCTTGAAAGAGTACTACCTCTTTTTTAGAGACCATACGTTCAAATTCATCCGGGCTAAACTTGTGGTTATACGCCATGGCTTGGTCTAGCGTCACTGGATTGTTTCGCTTAAACTGCACAAACAGGCGCGACCCTAAATTGGGGTCGTACACCATTTGAACCATTTTAGAAGTTTCTTTAAGCTCACCTTCCGATAGGTAGGTAGATACATGAAAATGTTCTTTTCCTTGAACTAAGTTGTCCTTCACGTTTTCTGGCAATTTTTCAAAACTGATGTATTGACCTTCAATCTGTTCCTTTACATCTCCATAAGCATAGCGTTGCGCAGGGTTTTCTAACACTTCTAGCCATTTACTTCCTTTATCTATGGTAAAGCTCTGTCCATCTTGTGTCAAGACATTTACTTTACCCTGTTCTTCGTTGACAATGTTTGCTTTTTGCCATCTTTGGTTCACTTTCACGAACACTTTTTCTAACTGATTTTCCATTTTTCAAATTTTAAATTAAGGATCATTTATAATTAGTAACTTTGAAATTCCGGTTATGACCTTTCCATTTTCATATCCGGAATTAAGGATCGAAAGGGGTGGGAGCACCCCTTTTTTCATACCGCTATTTTAAAAGCGCTAATCTCTTGCGGACTTTCATTGTTGGTGCTCTGATTATGTTCATATTGCCAATTTTGGGTTTGTGGTTTAATAATATCAATCATCTTTCCGAGGTAGTTCCTATAATAGCTCCATAAGAAATATCGCAGAGCGTTGATTTCAATCGGAAGCTTACAAGCCACCATTTCTTTATGTTTCGAAAGGACCATGCTCTTTTGACTGACCAATGTATGGTCTACCAACTTGTTGAATTTTAAATATTCTTTATTAAGTGCCTGATTATATTTTTGGATTTCTTTGTGTAATTGCGATATAGCCTTTTCAGATTCTGGATCGAATCGAATCATTAAATGATCGTTTTCCAGCTTAATAAAGAACTTTCCGTCATTAATGCAGGATATCAACATCAAATCATCAATGTATCCTTCAATCTTGCTGTTTCCAGTGAAACTTAACATCATTTTACCAACCTTGGTTTGTTTATAAATTTGTACCAATATTTTACTGGTTTCGTAATTGATGTTTTTTATCGCAAGATATACGGCGTTTGTTAGCTTGAACTTTTGATGGAAGGAAATGGCTTCAAGAGGATTATTGAAAATAATCAAATGCTCAATCTTTTTAGGTACTTGACTGAACCAGATAGACATACTGGTGTCGCTTTCCTCTATAGGAAATGTCTTAAAGTCTTTTTGCTGCACAAACCCTGTTAAACTATTGGAAAGGTTGTAAAAAGGGAAATATAAAAGCCCTTCGTTATCCTGAAACAAACGATCTTGAAAATATAATTGTAAATTTTCGTCCTTTAATAAAGATGAAGGTTGCAAGGTGTTGGCAAACTCTTGGAAATGGTTGAATGAATCGTTCACCAGTTCTGCTTTACTTAGGGTTAAATTGGCCAATTGAAATTCCGTTTTACTATTTAAATAAGAATAACATTCATCTACTTTATTCCATAGGCCTTTAGAACTATCCTTTTCAGTTTTGGAGCTTCCTGCTAAAATCAAATCAAATACACGTAGTTTTTTTTCGGGCTTACTGCACATGTAATAAAATTGACTGTCGGCAGTATGGAATACGACCGCGTGATCTTTACCCATGTGGTAGACTTTATGATTAACGCCATTCTTGGTCATAGGATACCCGAAATACTCCATTACGGCATTTATGTTTAATTTATTATCCCATGCTCTCCAAATATTATTCATATTTCAATTGTGTAAAAAATTAGTATTATTGTAAAATATTAATCAAATATAATTATTTTTGTTTTCAAAGCAAGTAATCCTTAGAAAAAAAATGGAAACCGGAAAAAACTGGAATAGGACTAAGCAACAAATTGTCAATTTATTCAGGAGTCTATTCCCTGAGAAAAGAGCAGTTGAACAGAAGGCAATGGATATGCTAATTCCAGAAAATCGGGCGTATTGGGCCTTAATAGCATTGTTCTTTTTCTTTGTCACCTTTAATGGTCTGTGGTCGCGAACAGAAAAGTTCCATTTGAGTACCGGGATCCATGATGCTCCTACTACGATGATAAACTCGGTCTATCCCTCAGCTGACAAAGGAAATTTTAAGGAGTTCCTGACAAACGCTGAAAACTATGAGCAAATTCAGTCCTCACCTGAATTTTGGGAACTACCACTCGCCTTAATGGACAGTATTCCATCAACAAGCCCATTAAAAAGAAATGCTTTTTTCTTATCGAGTAGGTATGGGCTACGGCGGCATCCCATTAAAGAATCAAAAACACTTCATAGCGGAGTTGATCTCGCCACCAAACAAGGTACTCCCATTTTTTCTTGCGCTGCCGGTACCGTTGTCCAAGTAGGGTATGAACCTAAGGGTTATGGGCATTTTGTTCGCATTCAACATTCCTTTGGATTTGAAACATTGTATGGCCATTTGATTGAAATTACGGTAAAAGTACCTACACGAATTAGTGCCCAAGAACTAATAGGTTACTCTGGAAATACAGGTGCTTCAACTGGTCCCCATCTACATTATGAAGTGATAAAAAACAAAAATGCCATAGACCCAATACTATCTTTTGGCATGAAATATAGAATGTTCGAACAACGATTACTCACCTTAACTAATTAAAAATCAATAAAATGAAAAATGAATCTCTTTTACTCACCGAATCAACCCTAAACTTTAGAACGGAATACCCGGAAATCATACAACTATGGGAAAGACAAATAGTGCAAGATACCTGCAATCCAGACTTACATTTTTGTTTGTATGCCCTCGAAGATTATTTAAAACTCCGCGCTCAGTTGATAGCCGCCGATTATTTATATGATTTTGTCATTAATGCCCATATCGTTCATGCCAATTGGCAAAGTGTATATGTCAAAAACGGACATACGGATGCGGAAGCCATAGAACTTGCAAATAAGGAAATACTGCAAATTTATACCGCCATCAATGAAAACCCCTTAACTGCCAAGGATGCAGTAATTGCTGAAATTTTGGAAAAGAAATCAAAAAGATAAATTATGCGCACTCAGGAACTTTCAATGATTCTGGAAGCCATATCATCTGGAAATTCCGGGAATCTTTACATAAATAACGGCGGATTGGCACAATTGGGTGAACTATTATTCTATCCAAAAAAGGGGAGGGAAGGACAGCAAAGGGAGTTGCTCCAAACTCTCAAAACATCCTTTCCGCAGACCTATGGTGCATTTTTGGAATCTTTAAAAAAATACCATTTGACCAGTTATTACACGCCCAAATCAATTATTGAATATAAGATTTCATTGCTTAAAAGTACAGGCTTCGAACCTAAAACCATACTAGAACCATCTGCAGGGAATGGTGCCTATGTCCATATCCTCAAAAGCGCATTTCCCAAAGCTGCTATAGTAGCCATTGAGCCTGATTTATTGTCCTACGAGATTCTTAAAAGTAACAATTTGCAAAGCGCCAATGTTACGGTACTCAACACAACATTTGAAGCGTATTATTTACAGCATAAGGGCAAAAAATTTTTTGATTTGGTCATTTCGAATGTTCCCTTTGGGGATATACCCATTGAAAATGCTTTTGAACATGATTATATTGCTAATCCCGTTCTTAAGAACGTTGGCAATTACTTCAACATATATGCACCCGAAATGTGCACAGTGGGCGGTGTAACCGCTCTTTTAATTTCTTCGGCATTTGACGAAAAATCAATTTATGACGGTCTAAGGGAATCGATTCTAATGAAAAATGACCTGATTCTAGCTAATCGGTTCAATAACACCTTGTTCAAGGAAGAAAAGACCAAGGTAGTATCTGATCTTGTACTATATCAGAGAACTAGGAATAAGTATGAGTTAACACTTAATGAAAAGCTTTTTGTTGATACTCTTGCTATTGATCTTGGACAAGGTCTCCAAACGACCAATGCCTTTTTTAATCAATTTCCGGACCAAGTAAATGGGGTAGTGGCACAGGGATATTTCCATGGTCGACCAAATTTGACCGTGAAGCCTGATGCGGAGAATCTTAGTAATTTTTTGGAAAGACAATTGGATTCATTTGAATATGATTTTCACAATGCCTTAAAAAACCTTCCAACGGCCACCGTTTTAGAAGTAAAATCGGAAAGTGCTATACAAGAAGTTTCAAAAGCTCACCAAGTAGTTGAATCCCTAACATATACAGTATCAAACGCGCAAGAAATAATTAAACTCGGAGATAAATATGTTGAAAATTATACACGGCTATTTCTTGGTTGCTTCAATTTTGATGCCAATGGAAATCTGTGGTACTATCAAGACGCCTACACAAAATCCAAAGTTTCTTACAAAGTCCAAGAATTGGTTTCCGACTATGTGCAATTGCGGAACAGTTTTGTTTTGCTACAATTAAATTCTGAAAAGGGGCTACTAGATGACAAGATGCTGAAGGAGACTTTTGAAGAAGTTGACTACCAATTAGACCTATTCCATTTCAAATGGACAAGTCTTGAAGCGCACCGGATTTTTTTAAAGGATGATTATTATTATTCAAGAATACGATCTAACACAGAAGTCCATATTCAAGGAAAAGGCTATGGTAAAAACCCCGATTTTACACATCTCAAATTCCTAGAAGGAAGTACTCAAAAAAGTTCTGATGTTGCAGCCGCACTAAATAGCGAAACAAAAAGTAACCTCGGGGAAGAAATTAAATACGGCACACCATTAGAAATGGTAAAAGCACAATTTGACCAAACCGGAAAAATAGAGATAGAAAAGGTTGCCCTAGCTTTTAAAGTTTCTGAAAAAGAGCTTTTGATAGAGGGCCTGTCTAAAAGGAATTTTTTCGTGCAGCCAAATTCGAATGGTGTTGACATAGAATATAATGTTGTACCCTATTTCATTTTTGCCAGTGGTTTTATTGATGATAAAATTGATTTGATACAAAAAAGCTTACCTCCTTATGGTTTAGATTCCAATATGCTTATTGCCGCTTTGGGTGAGGTAAAACCTCCGCTTCTTCTATTAGAAGCCATCGAATTTAATTTTGAAAGCCATTTTATACCCATTCAAGCCAAAGAATCCTTTTTGCGACAATTAATCAATGAAACAGTAAAGATCAATATCGGTCAGTTTAGCTCAACCTTGACCTTGTTATTTCCAAAGGAATATAATCAAGAGGCACACGAACGCTTTAGTGTTGTTTTGGATAGGGAAGTCAGGGCAGGATATAAACGCATCCTACAAAGCTTTTCAGAAAATAAATACCCGGTAATATTTTCATCATACAAAGATGCACAAGGTAAAACCATTAAAAAATTGGATAAAGATGCCACCTTAATGGCGCAAAACATTTATGAAGAGCTACAGTTGCATTTTAAATCTTTTATAGAAAGTGATGAGCATTTAAAACTTGAAATTGAGCAAAATTATTACAAGGCTTTTCTTGCCGATGTCAACTTGAAAGTACCCAAAGATTGGCTTCGCTTTCCCACAACCTTGGTTCACGAACCTTACCAACATCAAATCGATTCTGTCCTTTTTGGCTTAAGTAGGGGCAGTGCCCTAAACGACCACCAAGTAGGTAAAGGAAAGACCTTATCAATGGGCTTATTGGCCTATAAGCTGAAGCAACAGGGCAAGAGCAGAAAGACAATTTTGTTAACCTTAAAAAGTGTCGCCCCACAATTGGAACGGGAGATTAAATCAAATTTCCCTCAACTCAATATCCTGCGATTGGACTCCAAGAACATGGCCAAATCAAAACGGGCTAAAACGTTAAAATCCCTGGCAGGGAATAACCGTATAGATTTGGTCATAGCCGAACATGGCCATTTAAAGCAAATACCCAAACAACGAGAATTTGTACTGGAAATATTGGACAGTAAAATACGTATGATCGACCAAGATCTACAAACGGCTAGAGAATTTGGAAACCTTACCGAGTCAAAAAAATTGATAAAAGGGCTCATTAAGCGAAAGGCCAATCTTGAAGAAAAATTAAAACACACCTTAAAGACCTTGTCCGAAAAAAAGGAAGGGGAAACGACGCTTTCCGATTTGAAATTAGATGCCTTATTGATAGATGAAGCCCACTATTTTAAAAATATCGGCTTTACGACACGGCATCAAAATGTATCTGGACTGAACAATAATGAGGATAACCAACAAAACTTAGATTTGGAAATCAGTATTGCATCCATCCATAAAAGAGTTGGAATTGACAAAAATGTATTCTTTTACAGTGGAACTCCGCTCAAGAATTCTGTAACAGAACTCTATGCGTATCAACGGTATCTTATTCCACAAGAACTAAAAAGAAAGCAAATCTATAATTTTGATGCCTGGGCTTCTATCTTCCTGAAACAAAGTGTTAGTATTGAGCCCAATATCTTTGGCGACCCAAGAATGCATGCGCGTTTTCGCTATTTTATCAATTTACCGGAGCTTAGTAAGATGTACAATTCCTTCACACATATTTGTAGGGACAAACACTTCAAGACGCATAACCTCCAATTGGATAGGGATTTTGTAATATTGGAAAGTTCTACTGCATACGAGGAATTAAAAAACGCATCGCTTGATTTCACCAAAAACAGAAACCAAAGTGCCTTGTTCAATATACCCATTTATACTGAAAGTCAAATGAAGTCGGCACATATTACCGCTTTAAATTTGAATAGAGCTTTGCTGATCGACCCTTTGTCCAAGGATAATATTTCCATTTCATTTTCTGAAACAGACCAATTTAAATTGCGAAGGATTGCCATTGATGTAGCTGAACTTTACCATAAAACCAATTCCCATAAAGGTGTGTGTTTAGTATTCAGTGATTTGAACGTTTGGAAACCAAATCAATATAATACGTATGACACGCTTGCACAACTATTAATAGGGGAACATCAAATTCCCAAGAACGAAATTGCATTTGCGCAAGAGCGAAAAGCAAAAAATGCCACCGAACAGTTCCAAAAAGATATACGCGAAGGCACAATTAGGATAGCCATGGGGAGCACCCAAGTTCTAGGCACCGGCACTAATATCCAAAAAAGGGTAGTAGGTATTTTTCACATGGATATTCCGTATTCCCCTGATGCCTTTGAACAAAGGGCAGGAAGGGGGTTACGGAAAGGAAATGAAATAGCGGAGCAATACAACAATACGGTGGTGGAGCGGTTTTATGGCATAAAGGATACTACGGATATTTTTTCCTATTCACTGAACACCCATAAGGAAAAATTCAGGGAACAGATTCGTGAAGCAAAACCAACCCAAAGGGTATATGATGATTTGATTCCCGATGATAAAAATTTGTCCTATGCACAAATGCAAGCAGCCTTGATAGGCGATATGGAACAATTTCAGTTGGTCAAATTATCGGATGACCTTAAGTTCTTGCAAGCACAAAAAAGATTGTATGAGCTGAACAAGGCAAACTCCTTTAAGACCATTGAACGCATAAAATCAGAGAACAAAGAAATTCACACGCAACTCGTTGAACTGGAAAACACGCTACACAGGATAGGTCCGGATTTGATTAAAGAATTGCTTTCTGATTCGCCTTTTTTTGAACCATTGCCCGTAATTGAAAAATTAATGCAGGGCAGTTCTTTGGAAATGAACATTGATAGTCCGGATGATGTAAAACATAAACTGGAATACCTCAATAGGGCTTTGGTGCTGAAATCCAATATAAATGTTAACCACAATCCATGGGTATTGGTGACAGCCTTACCTTCAATTCAAGCCAACTTGGTTTTTATGGCGGATTATGTGCCAAGCCAAAAACATTATTTGTTTTCCTATGGTCTAGAATTGAAAAATGGTATAATTCAAGGAAAGCGTCAGCAAAAATTTGACCCAGAAAAAATACATCTTCAACTACTTAATCTTCTCAAAAAATTGAATAGTGAAATCCGGATGAAAAAATTTGATTTTAACTATAACCTTACATCCTTACAAACCCATGAAAAGAAGGTAACCATTGGTTTTCCTAAAGAGAAGCAAGTAAAAATCTCAGCACTAAAAGAAGAAATTAATACGATAGAACGCAAAAGGTCGACTGGCTAAATACTTAACTGGAATTAGGCTGATTTAGAGCTAATTGTTGTTGAACATTTAAGGTGGCTGCTTCCAAATTCCCTCAGTTTTTCTTTCCCTAAACATAAGCCTTTTCTTTATGTTTGCGCCCCATGGCGCTTGTGGTTAGGGGAAAGAAGACGAATGTGAAGTTAAAAAGGTGCAAAGCACCTTTTTCAATGGGCATGGTTTATTTTGAAGGGTATTTAAACCTAAAATCATGTTGACCTTTGAGCTCTTATTGCAAAAATTTTCGTTATTCGGTTTTATCTGTTTTCTATTTGTATTGCTTATGGGGCTTTATCGGCTCAAACGAATGTCCAGATTGCCTTTGATTGTGTTTCTTTTTATGCTCTTGGCCATACCGGGCATAGCAAAGCTTCTTTGGTTATGTGCAGCTTTTGAGTTAGCTGTTTGGGGGTGGTGGGTTGCCAGACTGCTTATTAAGGTAAAAGATTTAGCTAATTAGTTTTTGCTAGTCAAGCCACAAGTAATGGTAAGGAGGGTTAAGACCCACCTCTTGGAATCTGGAGTCGATTTAAGACAGATTGAGGTATTATTGGCACAGTTCTACCAAAACAACAGAAATATATACTCATGCAGCAACCAATTCTTTTAAGGAGATAAAAAATACCTTAGATTAATATTTCTAAAATAGAAACATAGTAACTTGTTATTAGATAAAATTGTGGGCTGTAATTCGAGAAATTCCGTAAGTGGCAAGAATATATAGAACCATAGAATCATTAAAATCCCTAAAATCTGAGTTAGAGAATAAAGGAATTACCAGATTTAATTCTGTAATAGAGATTAATGATTTTTTATCAAATTATAATTCAGAAAAACTCACAATTCTTAATAACACCTCAGATAAGTTAGATATTGAATATTATGAAACGCGTCTTAACCTTGAACATGGAATTCAGAACAAAGCTGAAATAATCAATTTAGAGACGGCAAGAATAGATAATAGAATTTCTGATTTACGGACAAAAATTGATTTAATTCACAGTAATAAAGGCAATAACTTTTTTAGAAAACTACTCTCAAGTGTAAGACTTTACTTTATAAAAAATCAATTTAACCATTTTGTAAAAAATAAAACTAAACAGATAAGTTCATCTGTCAAAGAAATCTCTAAAACCATTGAAAATGACGAACTTTTCATAAAAGAATATGAAGTTGAAAAACAACACCTGATTGAAAAAAGAGCAAAATCTAAAATTGAAAAATTAGAATATACACGCAATGTTTTAGAAAACTCAAGAAATCTAATTTCAGGAGTAATAGGAGAAAATTTGGTTGTTAAAGTATGCTTACCCCTTTGTTTAGGACAATAATTCTTTAAAAATAAGTTTGATGATGGTGTTGAAGGAGGGGGGTCCGGGGGGAGACTCATAACTTTCCTTTTTTGTTGAAAACCCTATTTTCCCCTTTCGTACCATCATGCCGCTTTCCTCTTTCTTTGTTCATAAACTGTTGACGGGGCCTCGTCTTCGAGACTTTGGTGCCTCCGCTCGTCATTGTAATATCTAAAATATTCCTCCAGTCCCCGATAGCATTGTAGCCCGTCGTCGGCCGGGAAGAGATATACGTGCTCGTACTTGACGCTGCGCCAGAGCCGTTCGATGAATATATTGTCCAGGCACCTTCCCTTTCCGTCCATGCTCAGCCTGATCTCTTTTTCCTTTGTCACGTAACCCGTAAACCCGATGGAGGTGAACTGGCTTCCCTGGTCGGTGTTCAGGATCTCGGGCGCGCCATGTTCTTCTATGGCGGCCTCCGCGGTCTTCCTGCACCATTCCGACGTCATCGTGTTCGACAGCGACCATCCGACGACATAGCGGCTGTAAAGGTCGATTATCGCGCAAAGGTAGAGGTAACCGCCCTGCACGGGGATATAGGTGATGTCCATCGCCCATACCTGCCCGCTGCGTTCTACCTTAAGGTTCCTCAACAGGTATTTATAGATTCTGTGCAGCTCCCCTTTCCCCCGCTTCGAGGTATTGGGGTTCGGCCCGGTGGCCGATAGGCCCATCAAACGGAAAAGCCGCTCGACGCGCTTTTTGTTGACCGCGTGTCCCATGTCCTTTTGCAGCCATGTGGTGATCCGCGGGACGCCCAGCCAAGGGTGCAGGAGGTTCTTCTCGTCGATAAGGCGCATCAGCTCCAGGTTCAGCTGCGTCTCGCCCTTGGGTTCGTAGTATACGCCACTGCGGTGGATGTCCAACAGTTCGCACTGGCGCACAACGCTCAGCTTCGATTCCTTCGTTACCAGTTTTTTCCGTTCTTTCTTGGACTTACTCATGACGAGGCCGTCTTTAAATAGTCGTTTTCCACTTTTAACTGTCCGATAGTCTTTAATAGCCGTTCCTCCTTTTCCTCCGCCTCGGTCTTGGCGCTCTTGGCCTTCTTGGAGAATACTTCCTCGCCGTTCTTGAGGAACTGCGTCTTCCAGTTGGTGATCTGCGCGGGGTGGATCTTGTGCTTCCTGCCCAGTTCCTGGATGGTCGTCCGTTCGGAGAGTGCCTCCAGAACGACCTTGAACTTGAATTTCGATGTGTGTTTCCTACGTGTCATAATACAGTAAATTTAGGTTAAAAATTAAACTTAACTTACTGTCCTAAAGTCGGGGGGAATTATGCCCTTTATGTTTACATTTCGGAAAATATAGCTTTAAACGAACATCATTGGGGAGAACAAAAAATTCCGATACGAAATCTTATTGTTATGATTAATAATAAGCCAACAGCTAAATTCAAGTTCGTAAGTATAAAACTACTGAGAGAATTGAACGATTATATACAATATTTTGAACCTGTTTTAACCGAAAAACAGCTGAATAGCATAATAACCAAATTGATATAATTAAAAACTACAGCCAATAACCTGTCCTATGAAACATATATAATACAGGCTTTCCGAAAGGTTTTTGTATGTTTAAAAAGTGCGCCAAATTTTATTTGGGTTATATTTATAAAAGAAAATTAAACGTAAAAATTAAAAATTCGGCTTGTGCTAAATCCGAAAAGTTAGCGTTTATTTATGCGCTATGTTCATGGAAGGACTGTTAGCCACAAGTTGAAACATTTTGTCATAAATCGAATTAAGCGAAAAATATAGAAGTAAAAGTATTAACTATAGCATGCTCGCTACAAATCTATTAATTAGTCAAGATATGGAAAAAACGAATTGGCTTAACAAACCTAAATCTTGAGAGGTTAAGGACGGAAATCTAAAAATGAAAGTAACACCTGAATCGGATTATTAGCAGAAAACACATTACGGTTTTACAGTAGATAATGGTTCATTTTTATGAAGCTTACACCTAGAGGTGGAGAATTTGAAGTGTTAATGATAAATTTCTGGAAATTATAAAACTCGATTTGACCAAATGCCTTGGTTGCCGTCGCCAATAGGATAAAAGCCGATCTTTTGATATTTCTATCAATAGCTCTAACTTTTTTTCGTATTTTAAATTTAAAGTATTCATTATAAATGTTTATAGCTTAGATAGATTATCGATAATCAGTAAAATGGACAACTTTTTACGCTCAAATCAAAATGGACAACGGGTTATTTTAATAAAATAGAATTCAAACATAATGATGAATACGAAAGTCTTTGAAATTATTGATTTTGATTTGTCCATGGGAAACAAAAGCCCTAGCGTTGCAAATACTGCAATTAGTACCCTGTTCGTTTATTTAGTACATGAGGGCAACCTAGAAGAGACCCAAAAGAATACTTTCCTAAAAATAATAGAAGAAAAAAACTTGCCCATAGTAGAAATGGCCAAGCAATTCGCTTTTCATTTGATAAACAATTTTACGGGTCAAGTAAAACAGGAACTTACTGCAATTGAAAATAAAGAAATAGGGCTTGAAAATATATTGAATAATGCAGCACTAGTTGATTTTGTAGAAATGGAGCTGGTAGACCCTACAACATCATATAGAAAGTGGGAATTCGGAAAATTTTCCATCCAATATTTTATCAATGAAATCAATAGTGCGGAATTTGAAAAAATGGAAGGCAACGATGATATTGAATCAAATGAGTTAATAGAATCATTTGCGTTGAATCTTGATTTACTAGCCACTAAACTGGACGACCATGAGAAGCTATTCTTGATCGTTGCAATAAAACAAAAGCTGTCCAAAAACAATCTGAATATAGCTACTTACGATTTGATGGGAAGTTTTGTACAGCGCAATCTTTTGGGAATGTCCCTACGTATGGGCGTGCTGAAAAATGCGTTTCGTGAATCCCTTTCCCTAGCCATAAAGAACCAAAACCGAAAAGGCCCCAAACGATAATGAATGCCAAAAAGTTGCTTACATACTTGGATCAGCTTGAAAGGCAGCCCGACCTAACAGTCAATGGAAACACCTACACTTTGGAACAGGTGCAACTGGCCAAAAAGATAACCGCCGATATTGAAGTTGAACTTGGATTTAGGCCATCAAAGCCAAAACTTTCAAGGAGGAGGGCATTTATCGTCATTTTGGAGGAGTTGTATTATGATGTTCCGGAATACCCTGCAAACTTATCTTTGGATGCCATTAATAGAAGAGCCGTCCAACGCTTTGAATTTGCCCAACGTGCCTTAAATGGTTTGGCGACCCCTAAGGAAATCCATCCAAAAGACGCTTGTAGTTATTATGAAAATAATGGTATTAAAAAAATGAACTACCGGCGTGCTCTATCTCACTTGGTCAATTTTCGCTCCTTATTCTTTCAAGTTGCGCCAGCAGCAGAATCCCTAACAGAAAAATACCAAGAAGTGTTACTTTGTTCCTAAAAAGTGGTGTACAGTCTTGTTGTACAGCACTACCATTTTCATTTGTCGTTTGCCATTAGGTTTGCTATAAGTTAATCGGAGGTCACGAAGCAAGCTATGTTTTTGCAAGCAAAAACTGCTCACTTTGTTCGCAAGCTTGTCGGGGATCCTCCCCAAACCCCTAAATTATGGCACGTCCAAAAAAGGATATACAATCATTGAAGGCTATCAGGATAAATGTCCGGATGACGGTGAACGAGTACCTTATCCTGTCCGCCAATGCCAGTTGCCTTGGCATATCCATACCGGATTATATTCGAAGAACATCTACAGGTAAAGTACTTCCCAGGAAAAGGCTGGCGCCTGAAGACAGAACCCTTTTCGTGGAACTCAGTCGGGTAGGGAACAACATCAACCAACTCACTAAAAAGGTGAATTCTGGAAACCATTATCCAAAACAGGTACAACAAGAATTGGCACAATTAAAAGACGTGTTGGACGATTTGACACTAAAAATTATCCGCCATGATAGCTAAGATTATCAAAGGGAAGGATTTTTATGGGGTATTGGCCTACAATGATCAAAAGGTAGGGCAGGGGAGCGCACAAATCATCGATGCCAATATTGGCTTAGGTTCAACGGTGGAAAATACCAACAGTTTCAATGCGGTGAGAGCATTTCGGCCAAACCTTGGAAAAGCAGTGTTGCATGCTTCCCTGAACCTGCCCTATCAGGATAAGCTTTCGGATAATGAATTCGCAAAACTTGGTTGCGATTACCTTAAGGCTATGGGTTTTGACGACAACCAATACATCATCTACAGGCACCATGATCAAAAGCACCAGCACATCCATATCATAGCCAATCGGGTCAGTTATTCGGGAAAGGTGGTAAGCGATGCCAAAGACCTGTTCCGTAGTAAAAATATATTGCGAAAACTGGAAGTTGACTACAACCTCACCCAATTGGATGGGACCATTGTTAGAAAGGAGTCACCCATTACCCAACAGGAAATTGAAAAAGCATTGCGTACCGGAAATGCACCAATGAGGTATATCCTTCAAGAGAAAGTAAGGCAGGCAATAAATAAATCGCAGAATACCCAAGGGTTTGTAGAAAAACTACATGCCCAAAACGTTCATCCAAGGTTCAACGTAAGCAAAACAACGGGTAGGGTAAGCGGTATTTCATTTGAATGTGAAGGAATCATATATAAGGGCAGTACCCTGGGCAGGAGCTATTCATGGAACGCCATCATTAAACACATCGATTATGAACAAGACAGAGACCGTGCAATTGTTCTCCAAACTAATTCAGCAGAACAAAGAGATCTTAGAAGAACTATCCCGATTGAAGGAGGGATTGGAGAAAGTTCGAAACAACCAAAAGGTACTATCGGACGGTCAGGGGAAATTATTGGCCAACCAAAGGATCATTTGGGAATTTCTGAAAAAGTTAACCTAGGGCCGGAACCATTCAATACTTATAAAAACGAATTGGATGGACTGCTTTGGAGAAGGCGAAGAAAAAAAGGAAGAAGTAGGTAGTGAAAACCGCGAGCGTACATATAGAACCATTAAATCTTACAGGGAGAGAATTTTGTGAGCGATTGGGCATTTCCTATAATGGCCAAATAATGCAATCATTAAGAGACCAAGGATTGGTCGATTTTTTTAAAGTGGGCAAAAAATATCTATATCCTAAGGAAGACATCGAAACAATAAACTTAAAATTACGAAAGGGAGAAATATCCATCAAGGTCAATAATGGATATTATATTACGATTAACTAAAGAATTAGCGCTATCCAAATAGCCTATTCATTTCATCAGTTTGTTCTTTTTGATAAAAGTCTTTTAGGTAGTGCTGGGTAGTAGACAGTTTAGTATGCCCTAAAAGCTTGGAAATCATTAATAAGCCTGTATCGTTTTTTACCGCAAAATCCGCAAAGGAATGTTTTGCCATATGCATATTGACCCGTTTTTCTATATCGGCTTTTTCACAAACAATACGTAAAGATCGGTTTATGGCATTATTGGCAATATATAGTTTGTACTCGATTTTTTCTCCATCTTTTGCGTCCATACCATAAAGAGGCGGAAAGATATAGGTATTGTTTTGCCCTTTATATCGTTCTAGAATTGCAATAGCCTTGGGAGTTAATGGCAGTGTTCTTTTTGCTCCGGCTCTTGTTCTAGATTTAGCCATCGTATAAACAAGTTCATTTCCCAGAATATTTGTCCACTGAAGCT
>Ga0208903_1001015_pt1 | contig 17427 bp, 10 predicted proteins | sample AntAceMetag02UKJ_FD_184769 | JGI IMG/M metagenome (GOLD analysis project Ga0208903, IMG submission 184769) | Saline lake microbial communities from Ace Lake, Antarctica - Antarctic Ace Lake Metagenome 02UKJ (SPAdes) (version 2) | ecosystem: Environmental > Aquatic > Non-marine Saline and...
ATACAATACATCTTCCGTGTCATTAAAGCGACCATTGAAGCCGATTTCTAATTTATTTAGAGCAGCGAGATCGGACTGAACACCAACAATGAATAAAACCGGTCCCACACCATTTTCGATATAATCACTGAGGACCTTATTTCCACCAGTATAATTATGAATTATTATCAAATCGTAGCCATTCAAGCTCGTGACTTCGTCGATTTGTTTCAATTCTGCCTCATAGTTTTTATTCGTTTCAATGACACTTCTTAGCGCTGCAACGTCAGGATGAGGTGCTTGATACGTCATCAATATCTTTTGTCTTCCATCAATTATTTCAACATAGAAATTCGCTGAATTATTAGCGGTGCTAAATTCATTTGACAATTCACTTATTTCAGCACGATATTTTCTAAATCCAATTCGATTTGCTTTTGCAATAAATTGAAATTTGACTTGACTTTCATCTTCGGTAAATTCGACGCGTTCTTGCTTAATTAATTGCTCGCCGTCGAATATAGATACGATCGCTTTTTCTCCATTGCACATACTTTGGGAAACGCTCACCTCGATTGGGAAATCATTCCCGAGAAAAGCAATATCATTGTGAATTACGTCTTGAATTCGGGCGTCTTTGACGAGGTTTGTATCTCCTAATCCTATTGTGAAAATGGGGATAAAACTTTTCCTTGCAATTGCATAAACGGGATTAGATCCGGCATTATAAATACCGTCAGAAGCGAGCACAATTCCGCCAATATTTCGATTGGTATATTGATCAAAAATGGAATTAAAGACGAGAGATAAATCAGTCGTTTTACCGTCAAACGAACCCGAAAACCCTGGAACAATATCCGTCGAGAAATCATATTCAACCACTTCGAAATCGGCTGTTAACCCTTCCGAAAAACGACCGAGTTCATCTAAATAGGTGGTCTTGTAAAAAGTTGAATCTTTATTGAGCAAGACAGAACCTGAATTATCATTTGCAATAAACAAAAGGGGGCGTTCTTTCCTGTCCGTGAAATTCTCAAGAATAAGTCCGAGCAAAAGAAAACAGATTGTAAAAACAGTTAAGAATCGAAACACAGCGAGTGCCCAACGAATTCCTGCTTTAACTTCACTTAGCAATTGATCTTTTCTATACAGAAAAAACGAATAGCCAAATGCGATTGCAAGCGCAATCAAAATCCATGCAGCGTGATATGTAAAAACAAAATTCAAGGTCTATTTTGGCTAAAATTAATCAATTACTTTCTTAACGCTTATAAATATTTCGATTTTCGACTTCGGATTAGTTCAGATTTGTACATTTATCAAAAATTTGATGAGCACATGAATTTTTTTCAACTTTTAGGTCTCGGGTATAAGAACTATGCAAAAGGAATTGGCTTTTTAATCAAACATAGATTGTATTGGTTTGTCCTACTCCCCTTAATCTTATTTGTAGGAGTGTATTGGCTTGGCACCTACTTTGAATCCATTGAACTAAAAATTGGCAGAGACATTGCCAAAGAAGTAAAAAACCTGGATTCACTGAACGAAATTACCTGGCGTTCAGTTCAAATGCACATTTTTGGAGTATTGAATACTATTTTTACAAAGTTCACACTCTACATAGTGGTTGTGATCCTCTCCCCACTTTTATCTTTTTTATCCGAACGAATCGAAAAGATTTTAACTGGAAACAAATACAAATTCAGTTTTATCCAATTAATGCATGACATTCGAAGAGGACTTAAAATAGCATTGCGAAACATTTCTTGGGAATACTTCATCATTGTTCTAATGATTGGATTAACTTCATTTATAGACAGTTCGTTTAAGGACTTCTTGATCTTAGCCGTAACAATTCCGATTGGATTTTATTTTTATGGATTTGCCTTTATCGATTATATCAATGAACGGCGAAGGTTGAATATACAGCAAAGTATTTATTTCGTTTCAAAACACAAGGGGTTGGCGGTTTCAATAGGTTCTATATACTCCATCTTTTTCTTGTCTTTTTTTTATGTCTTTAGAAATATATCAAAATTTCCAACCGATACTGGTACGCAACTTTTTTGGGGAAGCATATTGGTCATTACTTTTTTACTTGCGGCCGTAGCACCGATTTTGGCGATTACTTCAGCAACGCTTTCCATGCATGATTTGGTAGATCTCAGCAAAAATGAACATGCGCTAAGGGAACAAAAAGAGGCGGACGTAGCTAAAACTGAAGACAACGCAGCGCAAGAAGAAGAATAAACTTCGGAAGTTTTCCTTCGAATCAGATCAACAATAGGCTGAAAACATTATTTTTATCTTTTTTTTATATTAAGAAACTAAACTATGAAATCAATATTCGCGTTATTATCCATTCTGTTCAGTATAAGTAGCTTTGCAGCACCATCTACTTTCCCGCCTGATTCAACAGCATCTCTGATCGAAAAGGGGACTGCTAAATTTTATATTTCGGAAGGAAAAAGACTGTACAATGAAGGAGACTATCGCATGTCATTGGTTAAATTTCGTGAAGCATTAACCAAGGATGAGGGAAATGCGGAAGCGACCTATTGGTTAGCAGAATGTCATTTAGCACTTGGCAATTACGAGAAAGCGCAAGAATATGTTGAAGTTGCACTCGCGAAAGATCCTGCCGTCAGTCCTGAGGCAAATAATGTATTAGCCATTTGTCAGCACCGCACCGGTCAATTGGATCTAGCCATTGAAAACTACAAAAAAGCTTTAGGCTTCTTACCCGAGAATCGCGCAAAATTATTGCAAGTACAATTTCATATTGAACAATGTGAGCGTGCAAAAAAGTTAATGAACGCCCCGATCAATGTAGCAATTACACGCATGCCAATCAGTATAAATACTGCTTTTGAAGAAACGGCACCAACACTTGCTCCTGATGGAAAATCATTTTATTTTGTTTCTCGAAGAGCGGACAATAAAGGTGGAGGAATCAGTCCTGGTGATCAACGTTATTTTGAGGATATCTATGTATCGATATGGGATGAGGAAAATAAAACGTGGGGAGAGGCAACAAATTCATCTGATTTATTGAACCGTGTTAATACGAATGGTATGGATGCTGTAAGTCATATTTCGGCGGATGGACAAACCTTGTACATGACTATTAACACCATGGTTTTGCAATCACCAAAGCCAAGAACAAGACATTCAGACATCTACTCTTGCAAGATGAATCGCAAAGGAACATGGAATTCACCAAAAGCAATGGGTAAGCCGATAAATACAATTTTCTTTGATGCGGCAGTGAGTTTAACAGCAGATGAATCGACCGCTTATTTCATTAGCGAGCGAGCTGGAGAAAAACAACAAGCTGATATTTTTGTTACCTACAGAACAGGAAATTCGTGGAGCAAGCCTGAGAACTTAGGTGAAACAATCAATACAAGTGGCAATGAAACAACCGTCTTTGTGAGTCCTGACGGAATCTACCTCTTTTTCAGCTCAACAGGGCATGAAGGTATGGGAGGATATGACATTTTTGTGAGTAAAAACAACGGGAATGAATGGAGTAAACCTGTCAATTTAGGCTACCCAATTAATACGGTTTCAGACGAAACACATTTTGTGTATTATGGTGATTTAAAACGTGGCTATTACAGTAAATTTTCATCTGCAGAAAATCAGGGAATGGGGGCACGAGATCTTTTTGAAGTGGACATGACTAATTTTATTTTGCCTTAATTTATAGGCTTATAGGGCTAAATCATTTTTTTTTATGAAAAAGAGAATTCTGAGTACGGTATGACCACAAATTATCATATCTTTAAATGCGCTAATCGTATAAAATTGAATAAAATCTATACATATCTTTTTCTCGGATTCGTAACGTTTTGTTCGCTAGGTGTTTCAGCTCAAGATACGTTAAAACAAGTTTACAGACCGCGTTTGGGAATTGGTACTGGTGTGATGACCTACTACGGTGAAGTTCAAAACTATCAAAAAAATTTCAGTCCTATCGTCAATCGTTTTGGTGGATTAGTTTATGTGAACGCCCCGGTTTCGCGTATGTTCAATTTAGAGTTTACGGCTACATATGCCAAAATTGCAGCCAATGAAAGAACATTGACAACGAACTTTAACTTTGAATCACAGATTCGCATGGGGACAGTGATGTTGTATTATAATTTTTACCCCCTTTTTAATGAAAATAGAAGTCGGTTTCACCCTTTTATTGGTGCAGGGTTTTCTTCTTTCGAATTCTTATCCAAAACAGATCTTTTTGACGGACAAGGCAATCGCTATTATTATTGGTCGGACGGCTCCATCATGAACATGGACGAGAGTGATCCTTTTGCATCAACAGATGCTGTGCCTTTAAAGCGAGACTATACATACGAAACAGATCTGCGGGAATTGAACGCAGATGGAATTGGAAAATACCGTGAACAAAGTTTTGCATTCCCGATCAGTATAGGTGCTGAATGGCATATGTCTCCGCGTTGGGATTTTCGTATTGCAACAACCTATAACTTTACCTTCACCGATTTGATCGACAATATTTCAACAGCTGGCACAGGTCTTCGTGCTGGAGACAAGAATAAGGATCGACTTTTAATGACTTACGTTTCTTTGAGTTATGACTTGCAGTTTAAGAAAGCAGCGTCATCCGATCTCGAAAACTTAGAAGACGAAGAAGGCACACCTCTTTTTGCCGATTGGGATCCGAATGATTTTGACAAAGACGGTATTATTGATGCCTATGATCAATGTCCTTGGACCCCTATTGAAGCACTAGTTGATACTGCAGGCTGTCCGCTCGATTCGGATAAAGATGGCGTTCCAGACTATTATGATGATGAACCAGGTACAGCCTTTGGAAATTATGTAAACGAGTTTGGCGTGACTTTAACGGAAGATGATTTTATTAAACATGCACGCCTCTACAATGATTCAACGGGCTACGAACATGAATTTGCAGAGATTCGAACGGAGGTTATTTTGAACCGTGAGCAAGGAACGTTTTCAAACCGATCAGAAAAAACGAAATCAGGATTGACCTATGTTATTATTGTAGGCAAAGAACGCAAAGATATCACTGTAAATGATCTCCATAAATTTTTAGGATACAATGACTATAGTTCAATTGTTAGAGGTGATACTGTGTATTATACGCTAGGACAATTTGAATCTATTGAAGAAGCCGTAGCAGCAAAAGCAGGTCTAGAAAACAACGGTGTAGAAGTCGCTGAAATTGGCAGAAGTAGTGGAAATCAGGAAACTATTTTTTCAGTAGATGAAAAAGTAGTTGAAAAAGTAGAGCGCATCAATATTGAAGAGGGGCGTGAAAGTCCAGATTATTCCGAACCAGAGCAAGTATATCGTATCCAATTGGGCGCCTTTAAAAACAAAATTAACACGGAAGAGGTATTCCCTGGTTTGGATGTTGTTTATGGAGCTTCACAGAAAGACAATATCAACAGATACTATTCGGGATCTTTCAAAACATACGAAGAAGCCATTGCTTTCCAAAAAGAACTCGCAAAAAAAGGATTTAAAAGCACATTTATTGTGGCGTACGAACAGCAAAAGCGAGTCACTTTAATCGAAGCAGGTGTTGATCAAACAGATTTGCCAGTAGACTACTCCGAAACGAGTGAAATCGAAACATTTGTTGAAGAACGTGACACAACCTCAATTGTTGGAATAGACAATACGAATGACTTAGGTTATGACCCAAGCAAGGTTAAATACCGTATACAGCTTGCTTATTTCGAAAATGAAATTCCAATTGAAACAGTGGATATCCTTTATAATATCAGACGAATTAAGCCGGTTAAAGGACGAGATGGATCGACAACCTATTACTCGCAAGAATATGGTTCTGAAGCGGAACGCACAGCTGCTATGAAAGAATTTGCCGAATATGGTCTAGCTGATTTAAAGGTTGTAATCGAATACGAAGGGCAATATTATTCTGAAGCTGAATTTGCTAAGAAGTTTAAGAAGTAGGTTTATTGCCCTACCTTAAAAACGCCTAACAGTTCCTGTTTTTCTTCCTGAACTGATTATTAGCAGGGTAAAAAGCTAAAGTTTTATTTCTTTTCCTCTATTGATTTGGTAACTTAAAAATAAAGTGATGAGCCAACAAAATGAAGCAATGTGTCGAATTTTAAATAAGAGATTAGCATCCCTTGGCTAAAAATCTAGAGGACTAGCTTCGATCACTTTTTTAAAAATGAGTTGATTATCTTCTCAAAACTAATTCTGAGAGATCGTATAATGAATAAAAGGTTCGTATTAATCAAACGAAAGTTCTAAGCAGAAATCTCCCAAATTAATAAGGGTTCATTCACAATTGGAGGAATAGTTCTATTTTTCAAAAATGAACTAAACTGTTCTTCTAATCCAGCTACTTGTTTCGTTGGATCAAGCTCAAACCCCACCCAAATATCCATTTGATAAATGGATAAATTAAATTTGACACTTGCTTGAATTATTGTTGTGAAGGTACATTTCTGATCGATTTCCCCTACAAACAAACTGTATCCTTGATCTGAAAAAGCGAAATAATCTGCACAACAGGTTACACTCAATTCAGCCGGATTTACTTTCTTCCATTCCACCTTCATATCCTTACATTTTCGATTCTACTCAAAGATCTTAAAAGAATAACCAATCTAAAAGCGTATAAATACGCTTTTTATACAAACCCGTATTTACACCTAGAACTAAAAAAGTGTGAAATAGTTACTGAAATAGCTCACTGTTGTGCTTGATCCAACCGCCAATATGCCTATTTTGAGGATCGAGATGCGTCCAATGAATGACACCACCCCGATCATTCCATTCATACTCACCATAAACTTCAATATGATCTCCCTCATCTATGGCATCAATGCGTTCAGCTAAATCAATATTATGCGCAACTAGAATGGTTTGCCCAGAGTTTAATTGAAGGATGAAACGTTGATGTCGAGCACCGTTGTTGTCATCTGCTAACACAGCACTCACATTTCCTTGGACACAAACTTGTTCGTCACTACGCTCCTCGTCGAACAATTCCCTCATTACCGCATCAGATGTAAACGACGATTCAATCAATTCAATCTCAGCACCAGATGAAGCCTCTTCTGAACGTGACGATTCATTGCAACTCAAAAGACTTAAGAGAAGCAAAGTAATACTTATTAATTTGATGTTTTTCATAAGTTCGAATACGTTCATGCTGATTTATTTCCAATAAGCGTTCGAACAGAGAAGAAGGCGACTAGACAAGCGACCAATAGTATCAGTCCCGCTAATAAAAATGGTGCCCCTGGAAAATAGGTACTCGACTGCTGACTTGTATAAACGGAGAAAATAAAGGTGTAGATAACGGGGATTGTAAAGGCACTCATACTTGACAAACTGGATAAAACACCTTGCAAATTCCCTTGCTCATTGGCAGGAACGTGGTTAGAGACTAGCCCTTGAATTGTTGGGCCAGCAATTCCACCAAGAACATAAGGCACCATAAATGCATACAGGAGAAATGAATTTCCTGCGAAGGCAATCCCCATCATCCCAAATGCATAGAAAATAAAGCCTGCCATAATCACTCGTTTATTGCCAAACTTTTTAACCAATACACCTGTTAATCCTGCTTGTACAAGACTCACTAAAAGACCAACAACGGAAAGGCTCAAACCGACATCCCATTCATCCCATTCAAAAGCCTCCATAGTGAAATAAGACCAAGTAGAAGGCATAACTTGACCAGCTAGTTGCGCCAAGCCAAAGGCCAAAATTAATCCTAAAACGGCCTTGTATTTTCCCAAATGAGCCAATGAGACGAAGGGCAACATTTTTTTATAGTTTACTTTTCTTCTATTTTCTGGAATGAGTGATTCATGGACAAAGAGCAATCCAAAAACAAAATTTAAAATCGAAAGTCCGCCTGCAACGAAGAAAGGCGCTTTAATTCCCCAATAATCGCCAATAATTCCACCGATACCTGGGCCTAACATAAAACCCAACCCAAAAGCTGCACCCATGAACCCAAAATTCCGTGCTTTATTTTCTTTAGAACTGATATCAGCGACATATGCAAAGGCCACTGAATGGCTCGCTCCGAACATCCCTGCTAAAATACGACCGAAAAACAACCAAGCGATAGTTGGCGAAAAGGCATGGATAAAATAATCCAAACCAAGTCCCAATAAAGCGATTAGCAGAACTGGTTTACGACCGAAACGATCGCTTAATTCACCAAGAACAGGTGCGAATAGAAATTGTACAATTGCGTATGACGTGTATAATAGTCCACCTGTTAGAGCAGCATCACTAAGTGTTTCACCAGTTAGAGATTGAATTAGTTTAGGAACCACAGGAATAATAATCCCTATTCCCATCATGTCGATCATGACCGTTAAAAATACGAAGATAAACGAACCTTTACTTGTCCTATTTTTTTCTATGTTAGACATCACTGGTCAACTATTGTTGGCGAGATTGAATCAATTGGACTACGATCTCCATTAAATCCATCTGTTCATTAAAATGACCTTTTTGTGTCTCAATATTGAGGTAGGGAATGTTTTTTTTACCGCAATAAACAGAGAGAGATCCGTCATTAACGAAGAACTCATTGTCCTGTAAGATGACATTAATTCCTTTTGTTTTTAAAGCATCAAAGAAGTATTCATCCGTCGTGTAAATAAAATCATCCGGATCCATTTCTTCATTTATAAACAGTGATTTTGTATTCTGAGCTTCATCACCGCCAGGCATATAACTCTTTATTGAATACTCGACATCCGTATTATTATGTAAAGCCACAACGGTATATCCTTTTGGTAATCTACCGACGATTTGCAGCGCCAAATTTTTTACAATACGGTTTGCCTTTCGACTATATTTACCACCATCTTTGAGTGATTTTTTTCGTCCTTTTTTTGTAAAAATTCGATTTGGATCTACCGAATATTTTTTGCCTTTTAGCTTAAAAGTTAACCTTCTAGTTTCTTGATGATGGAGGTAGAAATAATCAATTGAATCTTTTTCCGAGTAGGCTTTCAATGTTTGGATACTCGTTGTTTCGTCTTCGTGTACATTCAAGAAAATGATGCGTTCACGCGAATTACCCCAATGTTCAACAATCTCAATCGTTGTATCACCGAGCTCAAATGGAATTTTCATAATAGAATTGTCCTGCGACCATAAAAAGACAGAATTCAAAATCAAAAAAAGAATGCAATATTTCATTGGTCAATTTTACGGACCGAAGATACACTTTTCAACTAAATTCAATTTCAATTTAAACAGAATATTCTGGTAAAAAAGCCGAAGGCAGCATTCAATATACGAACCGAGTTTTATTACTTGAGAATTGTGACGTGCCCGGTATACTTGTGAATTTCATCCGAACGGGTATCTCCAAATTCGATTTGCCAAATATAAACACCGTCTTGAACAATTTCGCCACCACCATAGGTGCCATTCCAACCATTTGCAGTATTGTATGATTCAAAGACAATCTCACCCCATTTATTATATATCGTCATGTGATAATTATACACATCAATACCGGAGTACATAATCGGCTTGAAGATTTCGTTAAAATCATCTCCGTCAGGCGTAAACACGTTTGGAATATAAAAAATGATTACATCCTCAACCGTAATTGGCTTGATAATTGTATCCGCACACCCGAAATTATTTTTTGCAATGAGTCTCACTGGGTAAGTCGTATTCGGACTTTCAGGAAACTCATGAGAAGGTTCAAAAACCGTACTCGTTGCTGTTCCATCACCAAAACTCCATTCGTACTCACTTGCGTAATCCGAATAATTGTCAAACGTTACACGCGTATCCTCGATATCAATTGGATTCGGTAAATAATCGAAACGAGCCTCAGGTTGTTCCTTAACAGCGATATAATTATTATATGTATTGGTACCACTACAAATCGCACTTGAATTAACAAGAAGTGAAACATCAAATTCACCAACAGTAGAATAGGTATGTGAGACAGTGCCACAAGAAGCAGAAGAAGAACCATCCCCAAATTGCCAAAGACAAGAAATACCTGGAAGTAAGGTTAAGTTGGTGAATTGTACACTCAAGGGGTTGCATCCAAACAAGGTGTCTGCTTCAAAAACAACATTCGGCACAGGTAAAACTTCGAAATCGACTGTCGCTGTATTTGAACATCCATTTGCATCTGTTGCCGTAACTTCGTATGTATCTGTTCCAACTGGAGGCGTAAAGCCTACACCGTTTGAAATAGGATGATCCCAAACATAAGCGCCACCGACGCCTGCACCAGTTGCAGTTAGCGTCATAGTTTCGCCAACGCAGATCAATCCAGTAGCTGGCAACGTAGCGATTGAAATTGCAGGAATTGGATTAACCGTCACCGTGAAATTTGCAACATCATCAGTACATGGCGGTGGAATAGGAAACGTATAGGTAAAAGTATACGCTCCACCTGGTAAGCCGGAAGCCGTAAAAACGCCTGTCACCGGATTAAATGCTCCTGAACCAGATGTTTCCGCCCAAACTCCACCTGGGTCAGCGCCAATCAATAACGTGTTTAAATCCAATGATTCACCTGCTGCATTACAAATTTCTGCAGAATTATCTTCACCGGCATATCCGCCAAGTCCAACAGTAATCGTAAAATTGGCAATATCAACAACACCACAACTAATAATTTCATATTCAAACGTGTAAACCCCTGGAGGAGCAGAGTTTGCATCAAATTCTTCAGTCACTGGATCGAAGAAACCACTTCCTGTAGTTTCCGTCCACACCCCTCCTGGTTCAGCATCAGGGGATAAAAGAGTGGGAAGAGCAACAATACCATTACACACCAATGTCGTGAGATCATCATCACCAGCTGTTCCTGCTGGCAACACCGTAATTGTGAAATTTGCTATATCTGTTGCACCGCAATCAGTCACTTCGTACTCAAAAGTATAGACACCTGGACCAGCAACATCAGCATCAAAAATCGTTGTCCCAGGATCAAAAGCACCACTTCCGGTGGTTTCCGTCCACACGCCTCCAGGAGAAGCATCTGGTGAAAGTAAATCACTTAAAGTGACCGTACCCAGACAAAGCTCAGTAGTCAAATCATCTGCACCTGCTTCTGCATCACCTCCTGGACAAGCAATCACCCAACCAGATGAGCAACCGGTATTCACCAATGTGACCGTTGTAAAAGGCATTGTTGACTCTACCGTTAAAAAAACATCTCCATATGATCCTCCGCATAAATAAGGTCCGATTACAGCACCTGCCACACCTACTCCATCACCGGTTAATGTCATTACACCTCCACCGTCAATTGAAATTGTCGCATAATCATCTGTATTAACCGCTGTGTAAGCTAATGTTAGAGACAAAGTTGGCGCGAGTGCTGTCGATACAATCGTTCCTGTGCAACCCGCACCAGTCCATGGACCAGTTGCTCCTGCACCATCACAGATGGCACACGCTGGATCACTCGTAAGGATATATGGTGAAGACGCATCACCAACTGAAGTGTACAATGGACAAGTCGGTTGGGCAATTGCAAATGGAGAAATGAAAAGTAAACTGTAGAGTAATTTTTTCATTGTTAAAATTTTATAGTTAGTATACCTATTAGTTGAAAGACCAATGGTGAATTTTTGTAATTGTTTGAGAACATCCGGTACTCGTCGTCACAGTCAATGAAATACTGTAATCCTTCTCTTCTGTAAACATAATTCGAGGATGCTGAAGGGTGGACGTTTCTCCGTTTCCAAAATCCCAATTCCACGCGATAACCTCTGTTTCAGCAGTGGATTGATCAGCAAAAAATGTGACTGCGGCTGCAGGATAATTTGTCGCAATAAAATCGGGGCTCAGCGCTTCTTCCGCTTCAATGGTCAAGGATAATATTTTTGTTTCATCACCCTCAGCGAGTATGACTTCATAAACACCCGGTCCGTATTCAGCTCCATTTATCGTTGAAGAAAGTTCACCTTCAAGAACAAGGCCATCCTTTTCCCAGGAGAGAACGCTTGTACCCGGCAATAAAACAACGTTAAGAACAAGGTTATCATTACATAATGAGCCTGTTCTATTAATAGATTCTTGAGAGAAACCTTGAGCTACCGCGGTCAAGAAGAATAAGGAAACAATTAACTTCATGAATTAAAACATTTAGTATGCATACACTAAACGCTCGAAATCTGCCAAGGTTGTCTTGCTGTCTAGAATTTATTCTTTAAATACACAAAAACGATCGACCAAAAAGATTAAACAACCTACTGACTCTCTTCTGTGGTTCCATTTGACTTCTTAAACTTCAACCATTTTCGCGTTGATAATATGGTCAAAACCAATAAAACAGAGACCGTGATCGGCACCCAAAGTGGCAGAGGAATTGGATCTCCAGTTGCATAAGAATGAAGACCGCTCAAATAGAAATTTACACCAAAAAAAGTCATAATAATACTTGAGTAGCCCCATAATGAAGCAATCGTGAACGCATTTTGGCCTTTTAAACCTGGAATAAATCTGAAATGCAGGAAAATGGCATAGATAATTACCGAAGCAAGCGCCCATGTCTCTTTTGCATCCCATCCCCAGTATCGCCCCCAACTTTCATTTGCCCAAACACCACCTAAAAAGGTTCCAACTGTTAACATAAAAAGGCCGATAATCATGATCATTTCTGAATAATAGGTTAACTCTTTTGTTGTCCCAAACATGATTTTTTTATTCGATTCTTTCAAGAAAAGGTTCATGGTAAGAATCATTAGACCTAGGATTGCAGAAATACCTAAAAAGGCATAGCTACCTGTAATTACGGCCACATGAATCATTAGCCAATAGGATTGTAAAACAGGAACGAGCGATCCCATTTCAGGATCTAAGGCATTCATATGAGCAACGAATAACAATAACCATCCTAATAAACCTGCTGATCCCAAAACTAATTTCGAATTACGAGCAAAGGCCAGACCGAGTAACATAGAAATAAATGCAATAAATACAACAGCTTCATAGCCATTACTCCATGGGGCGTGACCTGATAAATACCAACGTACTCCCAATCCTAACCCATGTAAAACAACCAAAGCAGAAAGAAGAACAATCGTTATGCGGAGCAATCTTCGCACCTTTACTTTCGGCTTAAATATATTCAAGAACTCCAAGAAAATGAGCAGAAATCCAAATAGTAAGTACATATTCATCAACCGTTTGAAGATGTCAAATTTATTGTACATAATTTCCAATTTCACATCTGTTTTGGAGGGAATAACAGAAGGATCCGCAACCTTGCGTTGAAATTCATCAATGAAAAGTACTAATTCATCTGCCTCGGTCCAATCACCTGTTTGATGACCAATATTCACAGCGGCTGTATACATGGGCATAATTGAATTCATGACCTCCGCATCCAAACCGACGAATGGGTGTTCAGCGTCAAATGGGGAGTACCAATGTTGCCCTGGATCATTTGGCAAAGGCATAATCTTCAAATACGTACCACTGAAGAAACCAAATAATAGACTGACCCGCTCGTCTGTTTTGAGTACATCTTTGTCAAATTGATTCCGTTCTGAAGGTTTTTTCAAGCGCGCGTCCTCAGCATATTCGACCAAACGATAGGTGAAATCAGCATTAAAAAAGTCAATAAACGAAGCGTACTTTTCAACACCTAATTTCTCTTGCAATTCAGATCCTGATACATAAACGAATGGTTCAAAATTCCAAGAAAGTGGATTGGTGTGAATACCTACAAATACTTGTTCAGCTGTAAGACCATTATAGGCGTCATTGCGGGAAACTTTCCGCAACAATTCAGTCGCCATAGTATGTACAGGCTGAAAACGCCCATTTATTCCTTGAACGATAAGTTCAGAAAAACGTTTTGCATGCGCTGCATCCACAATTGGCGTTTCAGCTGGTTTATCCGCGAACATTTCATGATCTGCGGCAGATTGCTGATTTTGACTCAATGCAGTTGAACCGCCCAAAAGAAGTCCTGCTAATAAAATTAAAGACACCATTTTTTCTCTTTTCGCATGCAGTTTTACGGCCTTTTGCAATAAAAACCTGAAACGTCCAGTTGGAGAAAACAAACTTATGATGAAGCCCAATGCTAAGAGCAAATAACCCAAATAGGTCACATTCGTTCCAACGGCATCATGATTTACTTGTAAAATCGTTCCCAATTCATCTGGGTCATAAGAGGATTGGAAAAATCGATATCCTCCATAATCAAGCACGTTATTCATATAGATATGATGCGGTTTTTCAAGGTTAAGTGCAGGATCAACGAGCGTGACGCGACTTGAATAAGAAGATGGATTATCTGTACCTGGATAACGCAACAATTCAAAATCATCCAAATAAATATAGAACGGCAATTCAATCAATTTAGATCCGTACGCCAATTCATAATTTAAATCACCCAATTGAAAAAGATGCTTTTCAGGATAGCGACCTTTACCGCCTCTTAAAACAACTTCTTGACTAAGATTGCCTTGCGTCGCAAGGACAGTCACATCCTTCACATCTTTGTCCACCATGGCGCTTGAAATTGTTTCCAATCGACCACTTTTGTAATACGTATTAAAGACAAATTGAAAATCCAAAATACGGTATAATCTTTTCGTTAAGAGACGTTGAACACTATCTGCGTATATAATACCCTCCGAACGATCGCTCATTTGAAAGTAAGACAATTCGTAAGGTGTCTTGACGCAAATACCCGAATCAGTTTGAAAAATAGAAATGGCATCAGTGTCTTCAAAATTATCAAAGGCAATTTTAAAAGCGCCATCATGAATAACCGTGCCTGGCGTAAGATAATTATAATTTCGCCCATTTTGTCCCGTTGTAACAAGCTCTAAATATGGTTGCCCATCCGACTTACCAGTCTGAACGAGTGTGTCTTTTGCATGCTCCAATAAGCTCACAAATTCGATCTTAACAGCATCATCTTGTTTGGGAAAATTAAACGAATGTTCAAAATAATTATTCGTATGACCATCTATAATAACCGGCATATCATACACATATTGTTGCTCCAAATCATGCACCTTCATTTGAAGATAGGTATCAGAACTGATTACGATATTGGATGACTCTCCCTCACGAATTAACATAGCACCTTCATAACCCCACATTCGCGTAATCCACGCACCTAAAACAATGACAAGAAAAGCCATATGAAAAACCAATGATCCGATTTTTTTTAACTGGATCATCTGATAGCGGTAGATATTAAAACAGAGTGATAAAAACAAATAACCAAGGACAGTTTCGAACCACAAGGCTTTGTATATCAATTTCTGAGCAACAGGCGTTCCAAAATCATTTTCTACAACAGTTGCGGCGCCAATGGCGACAAAGAAAACAAACATTGCGGACCCCATCAATGCCATAGAAAAAACCTTATTCAATACACTTTTCATATCAATTGATTTGCCGATTATTTAGCAGGTGCACAAATTTAACCTGATTTTGTGGATTTGAGGTTATTTTTTGTTTTGAATCACGATTTCTTCAAGCAAAAACGAGAATCGAATCTATGAAATACGGTAAGAATTCAATTAACCGATTGTCAGTCTAACCGAAAAAGAGGGGCACCGCTTTGACACAATGTCATTGATTACAACGTGTTTTCTTAAAACCCTTGCAACAAATAAAGCAGCAATCTGTTATTCCTAAAATAACGATTCGCCCTCTGATTTATTCCTCTTAACAATTTATTAACGAAATTTGAGGGATTTGTCGCTATCTTTGGATGTTACAACACAGAATTATGAAATTGACATTGTCACTTCTTTTTATTGGTTTACTTGGACTTAGTTTTGGTCAAAAAACTTCTTCCGAAATTTATGTCGATCTTGAAAAAGTTCACACACTCAAGCGCGTTCTATACATTGCGGCGCATCCAGATGATGAAAATACACGTGCCTTAGCTTGGTTATCATTGGGAGAAAAAGCGGAGACAGCCTACCTTTCACTGACGCGTGGGGATGGTGGCCAGAATTTGATCGGCAATGAACTAAGCGAAGATTTGGGTGTTTTACGGACACAAGAACTATTAGCTGCTCGCTCGATTGATGGTGCAAGACAATATTTTACAAGAGCGGTCGATTTTGGATATTCTAAATCTGCTGAAGAGTCACTTGAAAAATGGGGAAAGGACGAAATCTTATCAGATGTTGTCCTGGTGATTCGCCAATTTAAACCTGATGTCATTATTACACGATTTCCGCCTGATGAGCGCGCAGGGCATGGACACCATATTGCTTCTTCTCTTTTGGCGATAGAGGCCTTTGAAAAAGCAGCAGATCCAAACTTCCTTCCGGCACAAGTAGCAAAATTTGGCGCTTGGAAAACAACCTCTATTTATTGGAATTCTTCCGCTTGGTGGGATAAAGAATTACCGGTAAAATCGAAAGACAATCCCGATTATTTGGTCGCTGAAATTGGAGGCTATAATTCTTTACTCGGCAAATCCTACAATGAAATTGGAACGCTGGCTAGAAGTCAGCATAAATGTCAAGGATTTGGTGCTATACTCGAACGCGGATCATTAATTGAATATTTCCAATATTTAGGGGGCGAACGCCTTGAAAAGAACTTCTTTGAAAAAAATCAAACAACCTGGTCAAAACTTGTTTCTGCCCAATTTGAAAAAGATTTTAGTGCGTTGATGAATGGATTTGATTTCATTTCACCTGCTGAAAATGTGCCGACCTTATTAAAATTAAGAAAAACGCTCGCCAGTGTCAAAAGTGGCGCACTTTCTGATTTACGAGATGAAAAAATCCGTCTTCTTGATGAAATTATTGTGAACTGCCTTGGACTGCATATTGAAATTTTAGCAAGCGATTATGTCTTATCGGAAGGAGCGTCAACAACTGTTACTTATAATTTGTTGAATCGCTCGTCCATTAATGTTCAATTAATGTCGCACGAAGGGAAAGATTTAGTTAAACTGCTCAAGAATAATGAAAATTTAAGCCAAGAGATTGTCCTTACCAATTCAGCTAAACTATCAACGCCCTATTGGCTAGAACAACCTTTTACAACACTCTTCCAAGTCAAAGATGACAGCAACCTCGGTCGCCCTGAAAACCTACCTGCATTTTCACAAAAGATCAGTTTACTTATTTTAGGAGACGTGATTGACCTGACCATTCCTGTCGTCTATAAATGGAAAGACCCTTCTTATGGAGAACGGGAGCGCGCATTGATATCGACTCCCGAATTCACGGTTAACTTTGATGAAAACTCATTATTACTAAAACCAGGTCAAGAAAAAACAATTCGAATCAAAATTCACGCCTTCAAAAAAGGATTGAGTGACCAAGTGCTTGTTGAAGCGCCTGAAGGCTGGAACGTAAGTCCTTCACAAATTGCTGTCAACACAAATGATGTTCATGAAGAAATGTGGGCTGATCTTACGATTAAATCAACTGATGAAGCGCAAAGAGGAACACTTGTTTT
>Ga0208903_1001018_pt1 | contig 17405 bp, 19 predicted proteins | sample AntAceMetag02UKJ_FD_184769 | JGI IMG/M metagenome (GOLD analysis project Ga0208903, IMG submission 184769) | Saline lake microbial communities from Ace Lake, Antarctica - Antarctic Ace Lake Metagenome 02UKJ (SPAdes) (version 2) | ecosystem: Environmental > Aquatic > Non-marine Saline and...
GCTCAATATAATAATTACTATAAGTATATTAATCTTGATTACATTAAGAATAACTTTAGTAATATATATAAACTGTTTCTTGTTATACATCAGTACTATGATGCTAATCAACAACACAATATAAACAAGATAGACTTTGAATTAGCATACCATAGTAGTTATCTATTAGAAGAGAGTGAACGTAATGAACTATCTGAGAGTCTTGATCGTATACTAAAGATGGAAGTTAATGTAGACAACACAGTTCATTACCTTAATCAACATAAGAAACGCTGCATAGCAGGTGAGTTAGCTAAGGTAGCACTGGATGTTGAAGATGGCACAGCTGACTTAACTGATCTATTAGATAAGGTGAAAGAGTTTGAGACTGATGACATCTCTGAAGATACTGTTAACACAGTCAACATGGATCTTGGTGAGCTATATGATTCAGCTATTGCTACACCAGGCTTACGTTGGAGACTAGACTGGCTTAATAAATCTTTAGGATCACTACGTAAGGGTGACTTTGGATTCATCTTTGCTAGACCAGAGACAGGTAAGACTACCTTCCTAGCTAGTGAGATGACACACATGGTAACACAAACAGAGGGTGACATACTATGGTTCAACAACGAAGAACAAGGTAAGAAGGTTGCTATACGTTGTTACCAAGCACTGTTTGGTGTTACTAGTGAGATATTATTTAAAGATGTAACTAAGTACAAAGAAGAGTATAAGAATCTTATTGGTAATAGGATTAAGATATATGATTACGAGGATTCAAGTAGCTACAAGCGGATTGAATCCATCATTAAAGAATCTAACCCTGCCTTGATTATCTTTGATCAGATAGATAAGATAAAAGGCTTTAAGAATGAGAGGTATGACCTTGAACTTAAACGAATATACCAATGGGCTAGAGAGATAGCTAAGGGTTATGCTCCAGTCATAGCCGTCTCTCAAGCGGGCGGCTCTGCTGAAGGTAAGGTATGGTTGACAATGGATGATGTAGACAGTAGCAAGACTGCGAAGCAAGGTGAGGCTGACTGGATACTAGGCATAGGTAAGGAACAAGACAACACAAGCAACATGAGATTCCTTAACATCAGTAAAAATAAATTAACAGGAGACAATGATACACTGCCTGACTTGCGACATGGCAACAAACAGTGTATGATTAAACCTAACATAGCGAGGTATGAAGACATATGAGTTACTTAACATTAGATGTAGAAACAACTATCAGTAACAATGGTAATCCCTTTGACATGACTAACAAACTATGTATGGTTGGTTTACTGTCAGAGAAACAAGTTGTAATAGAAGATATAGAATACTCCGTTGACCCCTATAAGGTATCACTTGAAAGAATCCAATTAGCCGTGGATAAGTGCGATGTGCTTGTAGGGTTTAACATTAAGTTTGATCTACACTGGCTAAAAAGATATGGTATAAATTTTGATAAGAAAAGAATATGGGACTGTCAATTAGTACAGTACATACTATCTAACCAAGAGAATGCTTACCCCTCATTGAACAGTACTGCTGAGTTCTATGAGCTAGGTACTAAGCTTGATGAGGTTAAGGAGAACTACTGGAAGAATGGTATTGACACAGACAAAGTACCCGAAGAGTTACTGTCTGCTTACTTACAGAAAGATTTAGAACTAACTGAGAAAGTTATGGTTGAACAGATGAAAGTATTAAAAGAGAAACCACATCTACGTAAACTTATAGCTCTACATAACCAAGATTTATTAGTGCTGCAAGCTATGGAATACAATGGTATGAAGTATGACTATGATAAATCTAAAGTACTAGGAGATGAACTTGAAGAACAAATATCCAAACTTAACAAAAAGTTGTTTAACTATCATGCTTACCCTGATTTTAATCCCAGTTCTGGTGAGCATCTATCTGCTTTTCTTTATGGTGGGCTCATTAAAGAGCGTTATCAACGCCCCATTGGACATTTTAAATCTGGCTTACGGATTGGCGAAGTCAAATATAAGTGGGAAGAAAGAGACAAAGAATTCCCCAGAAAAATAAATCCTTTATCTAAGAGTGAGCTTAAGAAAGAAGGGTTCTTTAGTACCAATGAAGAAACCTTACGTAAGCTTACACCTCGTAGTGAGGAAGGTAAAGAGATACTAAGAATCATCTTAGCACGTAGTACTATGCAGAAACGTATGACTACATACTATCATGGTGTACCACAATTGATTGATGACATGCACTGGAAACATGGTATACTACATGGTCAACTTAATCAATGTAGAACTAAAACAGGTAGGCTAAGTAGTAGTAAGCCTAACTTACAGAACTTTGATGGAGAGGTAAAAACTCTCTTCCCTTCACGATATGGAGAAACATAATGTTATATAATAATCAAGATGGATACACTGCAGAAGAAGAAGAAGCATGGGAAGCTAAAGAAAAACAACAAGCCCAGGAAGAAGCACATAAACATTTTATTATACAAGAGTTTAGTGATTTAATCCTAATAGAAGGACCTGCCTCAGTACTAGGTGCTATGAAGAAAGAAGCACGGGATGAGCTAACAGATACTATACTACATCAGTATGTTAAACGTAGTGTAGAAGCTAACGCAGGACTATAATATGATACTTAACGCAGATGCAAAACAATTAGAATGGATTTGTGCTACCTATCTATCACAAGATAAGGTTGCTATCAATGAGATTAACAATCAAGTTGATCAACATGCAGATAACCAAAAAAGGTTTGGGTTACCTAGTAGACTGATTGCTAAGACATTCGTGTTTAGATTAATCTATGGTGGTAGTGCATTCAGTTATGCTAATGATCCTAACTTTAAAGACATAGGTGATGAGAGGTTTTGGCAAGGTGTGATTGATCAGTTCTATGATAAGTATAAAGACCTCAAGGCTTGGCATGATAAGATAATGTTTGATGTTAAACAGACTAATCAGTTAGTGATGCCAACAGGCAGAACGTATAAGTATCAAGCCGAAGTTAATAGTCAAGGTAATCTAAAATATCCACGCACTCGAATCCTTAACTACCCTGTGCAAGGACTCGGTGCTGACCTTATGACTATCGTTCGTGTTAGTTTATATAATAAGATAATCAAATTAGATGGTGTTAAATTAATTAATACTGTTCATGATAGTATCATGCTTGACTATGATGACAAGATATGTTATACTAATAGTATAGTACCAATTGTTAAAGAGTCATTCGAGAATGTACCAGCAAACTTTAAACATTTGTTTGGTAAAGATTTCAATCTCCCAGTTAGGGTTGATATTCAATTAGGTAATAGCTGGGGTAATGTAGTAGATGTATAATTAATAAGGAGATTTATATGCAAGTAAATGTTGTAGATGTTTCAAGCTTAAACACACATGCTGCTAAGAATGGTAGACAATACCAGTCCTTAGAGATCATGTATAAGAATGATCAAGGGCAAGCACAAAGTAAAAAGCTCATGTCATTCGCAAACCCTAATGTGTTTAGAGCAGCCCAGAATTGGGAGAAGGGTCAAGTAGTACACGTTAGCACAGAGAAAGACGCTAATGGTTATTGGCAATGGACAGCAGTAGGTGATGCAGAAACCACCACAGATAAGCGTGGTGATGATAGTACTGCAGCAACTCCTCAAGCTAAGGCAGTAGCTCCAACTCGTGTAACAGGAAGTAACTACGAGACTAAGGAAGAACGTGCTGCAAGGCAAGTAATGATAGTCCGTCAATCATCTTTGAGTAATGCTGTAGGTACCCTTGGTTTAGCAGGTAGTAATACATCAGTAGCAACAGCGAATGATGTTATATCATTAGCTAAAATGTATGAAGCTTACGTACTAGGGGAAGCAGCAAGTAATATAGATGATACTTTTAATTCAATAGAAGAAATACCTTTTTAGGAGAAAATTATGACAAAGAATTATAAAACTACTATAGGAGCAGCAACGATCTTTGTTGCTTTTCTTATTTTAATTGCTATATCTACAAGAGATAAGGTTTATGATATACCAGGAGAAGAAGTAATTACTATAACTCCTGTTGTATTATCTGATCCTTATCTAATAGATACATATGAATCAGCAGTAACTCCTGTAGAATCTTGGGAATACTTAGTGGCAGATACAACGCCTCTACTTGAGATTGAACCTATGGATGAGGTTATTTATGATTATATTTTAGATGAGCAATTAACAGAATTACCACCTTTACAAGGATAATTATGATAGCTTTAATTGATCATGATCTAGTAGTCTTTCGATGTGCTGCAAGTGCAGAGAAAGATTCATTAGGCGTTGCTGTTTATAGAGCTGAGGCTTTACTAGATGAGCTACTTACTAAGACAGGGTGTACAGAATATCGTGCCTTCCTGTCTAGTAAATCTAATTTTAGAAAGACTATATACCCTGAGTATAAAGCTAATAGAACTGCACCTAAACCTATTCATCTGAGTGCCTTAAGAGATTATGCATTAGAGAAGATGGGTGCAGAGTTAGCACCAGAAGGTATAGAAGCTGATGATGCTATGGGTATTGAGCAATCAATGTATGAAATGACAAAAGATATAGATATAGGAGGAGAAGATGGATACTTAGGTGATGGTGTTTACATTACTAAACGTCAGCCTACTGTGATTGTATCTCTTGATAAAGATATGTTAATGATACCTGGTAAGCATTTCTCATGGGAGATTAAGGGTAAGGGTTGGGTTAAGCCTGACAAATGGACTGATCAGACAAAGCTCGGAGGACTTAGACTGTTCTTTGAGCAATGTCTTAAAGGAGATACTGCTGATAACATCAAAGGTATTGAAAAGATTGGTGATAAAACAGCTAAGAAAATGTTAGCTCAATGTAACACAGATCAACAAATGTTTAATATAGTGCGTACTGCTTATAGTAATGATGAAGAGTTTATTATGAATGCTAGTTGCCTATGGATACAACAGTATGAAGACGACATTTGGAAAGAGAGGTTTGATGCCTACATTCAAAAGTAAGTTAGAAATAAAGGCTTGGGCAGAGCTTAAGAAACATTTCCCAAGTGTCAAGTATGAACCTGATGTCATTGAATACACACAGCCTGAGAAGGGTAGGAAATATAATCCTGACTTTAAGATGGCAAAGAATGTATACATAGAAGCAAAGGGTAAGTTAGACTTAGCAACAAGACAGAAGATGGTATGGTTTAAAGAATGTAATCCAGAGGTATTGATTATATTCTTATTCATGAATCCATCTAATAAAATAACTAAACGAAGTAAAACATCATATAGTGATTGGGCTAATAAGCAAGGTTTTCTATGGTTAGACTTTAGAAAGGATTGGATAACAGCCTATAAACAAATGATTAAGGAGCATGCAAAATGAATGATCGCAATAAACATTTAGTAATCGGAGATACCCAGGTTAAGCCTGGGATTTCTTTATCTTATTTAACATGGATAGGTAAGTATATAGTAGATAAACAACCTAACGTTATCGTAATGATAGGTGACTTTGCTGATATGCCTAGCTTATCAAGCTATGATGTAGGTAAGAAGTCGTTTGAAGGAAGGACATACAAGGCTGACATACGTGCAGCAGTTAAGGGTATGGATACATTGTTAGCACCTATGAAGGCATTAAACAAACGATTAGCTAAGGCTAAGAAAAAGTTATATAAGCCTAAGATGGTACTGACTATGGGTAATCATGAGCAGCGTATCAAAACAGCAATTGAGTATGATAGGAAGTTAGATGGATTGATTTCATTTGAGGACTTACAATATAAAGAATCAGGATGGAATGTAATACCATTCCTTGAAGTTACTGAGATAGATGGTGTTGCTTATTCTCATTACTTTGCTAGTGGTGTCATGGGTAGACCTGTAACCTCTGCTAACGCACTCTTAACTAAGAAACACATGAGCTGCATAGCAGGACATCAACAAGGACACTCAATAGCTTACGGACAGAATGCGGTAGGTAATCAGATGACTGCTATCATCAGTGGTAGTTGTTATTTACATGATGAAGACTACTTATCACATCAGACTAACCAACATTGGAGAGGATTGTATATGTTACACAACGTAGTGAATGGATCATTCGATGAATGTGCAGTACCATTACATTACTTAAAAAGAAAGTATGGTAAATAGCTTGACTTTCTCTGTAAAATATGCTATACTATTAATATGAAGAACAGTAAAGAGAAACAAGTAGGAGGTAATCACTATAAACAATATGTGATTCAACCTATAGAGTTTATAACAAAGAATAACATTCCATTCATTGAAGGTAATGTGATCAAGTATGTACTAAGATGGAAAGATAAGAATGGTATTCAGGATCTTGATAAAGCAATACATTATATTGAACTGTTAAAAGATATTAAAAATGATAAAACTTAAAACTGAAAGAGTCTGTAACAAGTGTAGTGAGCCTGCTAAGATATGGCATAATAAACAATGGTGGTGTGCAACAGAATCATCAATGGGTAGCTATGCTATGGTAGGTATCTGTGTACAGGAGAAGAAGAAATGATAACATCATTTGTATTTGTAATGACAATCACGTTTAATCCTGCACCCTTTGATACTTATGAGTACGTAGGACATTTTCAATCATGCCGACAGGCAGCTGCCTATGTGAAACTACAGCATTCAGAGATGGTTGGATCACGTTGTATACTTGAAGAATATGCTAATCTTCCAGAAGACACAATTAAAAAGGAAATAACATTCAATGTCAAATAACATTAATGATTATGAGATAACAGGTGCATACTTAAAAAGTAAAGTACCATCAAAAGCATACAAGGATAACTATGATGCTATCTTTGGAACACTCACTTGTAATCACTGTAATTTTAAGCAGGATAATAAAAACAATGTACTTTGTCAATCATGTGGGAAGACTATTGATAACAAAGTGGAAGGTCGGTCATAATACTATGCTAACATTTGTAGAAGTTTGTGAAGAATTAACTAAACTAGATGAGACTACTCTCTTAGAAATACTAGAGATTACATCAGACGAGATAGTTAATAAGTTTCAAGATAAAATCGAGGACAACTTAGAAGAATTATCTATTGACTTAGAGTCTGATAAACCTGCTATCGATTTATTTAACCAAGATAATTAACAAGGAGATTTAGGAATGGATGTTTACCAAAGTGTCATAGCATCATCACGCTATGCAAGATATATACCAGAACTCAATAGAAGAGAGACCTGGGTAGAGACAGTAGATAGAATGGTAAATTACCTTCAGTCTAAGAACAAAGGGATTGACAAAGAACTAAAAGAGATAAGAGAAGCTGTCCTTAACTTAGAGGTTATGCCATCAATGAGACTTATGATGTCAGCAGGCGAAGCCTGTGATAGAGATAACATTGCTGCTTATAACTGTAGTTACCTTGCTATTAATAATAAAAGAGCATTCAGTGAGACCTTATACATTCTAATGAATGGTACTGGTGTAGGATTCTCATGTGAACGTCAAGAGATTGCTAAACTACCTGGAATACCAGAAGAGCTAACACAGTGCGATGATGTGATAGTTGTTGGTGATAGTAAACTAGGGTGGGCTAAAGCCTTTAAGAAGTTGTTATCTAGTCTGTGGGAAGGTGACATACCTACTATAGATTATACTAACATACGTCCTGCAGGGGCTAGACTTAAGACCTTTGGTGGTAGAGCTAGTGGACCTGGTCCTCTTAAAAAACTGTTTGTATTTGTTATTGAAACCTTTGAAAAGGCTAGAGGTCGTAAACTAACCTCGATAGAGGTACATGATATTATTTGTATGATTGGTGATATAGTGGTCGTAGGAGGCGTTAGAAGGTCAGCCCTTATCTCCCTATCAAACTTAACAGATAAACGCATGAGAGAGGCTAAAATGGGTGCCTGGTTCGCTCCTGAGAAGGATAATGGAACTCCATGGAGAGGACTAGCTAATAACTCAGTTGCTTATACAGAGAAACCAGACATAGAAACATTCATAGAAGAATGGTTATCCCTAGTTAAGTCTAAGTCAGGTGAACGTGGTATCTTTAATAGAGTTGCAGCACAGGTTCAAGCAGGTAAACAAGGTAGAGATCCTAAACTAAACTATGGTACTAACCCTTGTAGTGAGATTATCCTACGTGATAAACAGTTCTGTAATCTAACAGAAGTTGTTGTAAGACAAGGAGATACAAAAGAAAGTTTAAGTAATAAAGTACGTTTAGCTACTATACTGGGTACATTACAGAGTAACCTAACAGACTTTAAATTCTTATCAGCAGAGTGGAAAGCTAATACATCAGAGGAAAGGTTATTAGGTGTATCATTAACAGGTATCATGGATGCTGAGATAACAGCTAAACCTGATCCTAAACTACTAGAGGAGTTACGAGATTATGCTAGAAGAACCAATCACAAATACGCAGACAAACTTGACATCCCACGATCAGCAAGTATTACGTGTGTTAAGCCTTCTGGGACTGTGTCTCAGCTTGTTAATAGTGCTAGCGGCATACATGCTCGTCATAACCACTACTATATAAGAACCATTCGTATGGATAACAAGGACTCTATTACTCAGTTCCTAGTTAATCAAGGGGTACAAGTTGAGCCAGAAGAAGCTCATCCAACTACAACGTCTGTATTTAGTTTTCCTATGAAAGCCCCCGAGGGAGCAATCACTCGTAATGATATGACAGCTATAGAACAGTTAGAGAACTGGTTAATATATCAACGTCATTGGTGTGAACATAAACCTTCCGTTACTATATCAGTTAAAGATAATGAATGGTTAGAGGTAGGGGCATGGGTATGGAAGTACTTTGATGAGATAAGTGGTATTAGTTTCTTACCTTACAGTGATCACAGTTATGTACAAGCACCATACCAAGACTGTACTAAAGAAGAGTATGAGGCTCTTAAGAAAACAACTCCACAGAACATTGATTGGAGTACATTCTTAGAGGAAGATGATAACACTGAAGGTGCACAAACATTAGCGTGTACTGCTGGAGGATGTGAGATATGAAACTGATTATAGCAGCGGTTATAATAGCAGTAGGTCTTGTTATAGCTGGTAGTTTAATTGATATAGATACGATTGTTAAGATTAATAAGGAGTGTGAAGTATGAGATTAACAGTATATCCTATACTAGGAGTACACCTTGGGTTTGAGTTCACCGATGGTGTAGTTAATGGTGAAGCTATTAGTTATATGCTAATAGATTTGTTTATTATTCGTTTACAATTTGCGTGGTATCAATAATGAAATTAGCTATTATGGGTAGTAGAAGTATTACAGATGATATTTTTATACTAAAAACAGTAGATAAGCATGTTAAAGAGTTAAATCCGAGCTGTATATTAATTGGTGATGCTAAAGGTATTGATCCTGCAGTAGCCCATTATGCACAGTCTCATAAGATAGACATCATTAGGTTCCTTCCATATCATTTGTTAGATCCTACATCTAACTTTGATAGTAAGTATTTCTTTGTTCGCACCAAGCAACTTATAAACAATGCAGATGCTTTACTAGCAATATGGAATACACACAGTAAGGGTACGGAATATGCAATCAAGTATGCTCAGAAGCTAGAGATACCTGTAAAGGTAATTAAAGTACCTCAAGTTGTTAGTACGTTTGCCTACTCTTAACTGTCCAAAGGTTGATAGGAGGGAACGTCAGTTCCTTCCATTCAATAAGCTAATTATATATTTAGTCCTTTGCTAGTTTTTCAAATCGTTTAGTCCAACCTTTGCCATGTTCTTTCCAGGTTCTAAACGTAGAGTACTTCTTTAGTAAGGCATCTTTAAAGTCTTTCTTAGTAAACTTGGCATTAGCCATAGCTTTCTTAGTATTAGGTCCTGCTACACCATCTTCCTTTAATCCTAGTAATCCTTGAACTACTTTAATACCATTACTACCACTATTGACTACACTATTAAACACAATTTCTTGTAGGTCTTGAGGTAATATATCTATTCCAAAAGAGGTATAGTAATTTTCTTTATATATAGCTTTAGCTTCATCTATAGTTAAGGCTTTCATATCTTGAGCAGTAGGTTTTTTTCCTAAAAACTTAGCTAGCACAGGTGCAGAAATTCCATGATTAGTTCCTATAAAGGCACTGCTAGTGTCCTCATTAAGATAGTTACCAACATCATTTACATCTGTAGAGTAGCCACCTTCATGTTTAAATACAGAAGGAAGCAGAGTATTTTCAAAGTAATCTGAAGCAGAAGCGTCAGGAGTAACAACTATCGGAGGTAGTGTTATCTCTGTAGTACTAGCTACCTTTCTTTCTTCACCAGTAAATACTGAGGCATTCTCAGCAATAAAACTAGGAGCTTCTTTATTTTCTATAGTAGAAAAAAGAGGTTGAGAATCTTTTGCAATAAAGCCAATCATTATTTTCTCTTAGCTATTCCAGAACCATCTACAAATATATCACCAGAATTTAAAAGATCTAGGTCTGCTTGAGAGGTTACTGAAGGATAAAGTAATCTAGGGAAATCTTCTTGTAATGTTTGTTCAAAAATCTCTGAAGGTTTAACTCCCATGCCTCTAGCTTTATAAGCAATATAATTATTAATACGTTGCTGTGCTGATCTATATGCTGGGTTACTACTAGTAACAGTACCTAAATTAGGGTTGAAAGTTAACTCAGGTAAGCTAGAATCTTTTACTCTAGCAGCAATAATATCTTTTTTAATTATTACTTTATAATTATTTTGTTCTTCTACATACGCCATAGCATAGTCTGGTGCATTCTTAAGCATCCATTCATTTACTACAGGATCTATAATATTAACAGTTCTAATTAACTCATCAGAAGCAGCCATTCTACCTGGAGCAGTATCCATTTTAGCAGTAACATTCCATATATTATTTAGATGACCTTTAGTTAATGATGGAATTTTACCTGTCTTTTCTAAACTTTCTTTTGCAACTCTACTAGTAGCTGGAGCTTCTTTTAAAAACTGCATATTAAAGAGCTCTCCAAAAGTAGGATCATTAGGATCTAACCTAGTTCCTGTCTCTCCATTTATATCTGTTTTAGTTATTTGATTAACCCAACTACTCATAATACCTATAAGTTCTGATTGATCCTGTTTAAAATCAGGACTAACACTTTTCATTTTTTCAAGAATCTCTACTTGTTTTCTTTGATATTCCTGCATTTCAGGATCAAGAGTCTGTCTAATTTTTAATTCATTAGTAAATTTATCAGTCTCTACTGCTTTTTTTAGATCGTCTACTGTATCTGTACCATTAATTAAGTTAAGACCCCGTTCATATAGAGAATCAATAGACTTAATATTATCATTATATAAGTTAGTATATTTATCTGGTCCTAGTAGATCAACCATAGCCCCTAAACTATTCTTTTTAAGTATACGTAAACTATCTAAGGCTGCACGTTTTTCGTCATTAGTCCCACCTGATGCAGCAATGTTTTCTATCTCTGTCTGATACATTTGTAATGAAGTATTAATCATACCAAAGGCACCACCAGGACTCTTTAATATCTCTGTACGTAATTCAGCTCTATCCTCTTCAGTAGCAGCATTCAAAGCACCAGTATTCATTTCAAACGTAGCTACCTTACTTGTTTGATTTCCTACCTCAGCATATTTTAAAGCAATATCTTCAGGATCTTGTCCTCTCATAGGAAAACCTTTCTGCTCTAAGAATTTAACTTGACCCTCAGTTACTTTTGCTTGTGCATCTCCTTGATTTTTTAATAGATCTGTATCAATTTTAATAGTATCCATTAATCCTGTACGTTCATAAACTTTTTGCATAGAGGCTAAGATTTTATCTGCATAAGCAGGATTGTTCGATAAGATTTTTTCTGCTTCTATTTGAGTTCTCTTTTGAAATTCGTATGCAGAAATTTGTCCTTGTTCATAACCAAGTTCTAGCTTTCTATTAGATTCATTTAACATATCTTGCCATACAGGATTCTCTGGTTCTTGTGCTAATCCTTCTACTGCAGTTTGTTTTGCTTGAGTCCAATAGTTTATTTCAGAAGGACTCTGACTCATATAAGCATCAGATAAGTCTTTAGCTCGTTCCTCAGCTGTCTTAACTACATTCATTTGATCTATTGCTATAGCAGTTTTAACTCCTGTATTTAATAAATCAGCAGCTCCTCCCAGTTTACTATACTTTCCTGGCATTGCTTGAGGAGTAGCATAGGTTAATCCTGGAGAGTTCATCTGTATTTTGTCTGTAGTAAATTCACCCATTATTTATTTCCTTGTTGTTGTTCTTGATATTCTTTATTTATTTTTATCATATACTTTGCTCTATTCATAGTCTTTTCAGAATCTAAATACTGTCCTTTATTCTTTTGTATTTCTGAAAGTTTTAAAAGTTTATCTACAGTTGTAGGATCATATAGCTCTTGCATTACTAAGTCTGCAATCTCTTTATCTGCTAGAGTATTTACTAAAGCTTCATCTTGTCGTTTAATAACAGATTCAAATTCAGCAATAAACTCTAAAGCTTGTTGTGTATCTACAACAAGACCTTGTTCTTTTAATAAATGTACCCAAGCAACAGTATGATCTTTTAAATCTTGAATAGTAGCTCGTTCTTGATTAGCAACAAAGAATACCTCAGCTGATTGTTTAGCTAAAGTTTGATATTCTTTTCTACGTTTAGTATCATCGTTAACTATTTCCCAAAGAGTTTGTTGATCTTTAGTTTGAACACCTAGTAAACCTCTAATAAAAATATCTGATTTAGTACCACCAATACCTAGAGCATGCCCAGTTTTAGTTGATAGATCATCTAAAATTAATTGTTGTTCAGTTGCATCTAAGTTTCGTATAAAAGGAACATACCTTGAAACAAGAGTAACAGCAACTTTTGCTTTTTCCTCAGAGTCTAGCATTGGATTAAAGTATAAAGACATAATAGTAGGCAATGTTCCACGAGGACCAAAGACTTTTTCTAATAAACTGATAGTTATTCCTTTATTTACATTACCACCTTGATCACCTAAAATTGCATAAACAAAAAGAGCATATACAGTTCCTTTAAATCCCCAAGCCATTTCTTTACTGCCATAAGGACTTATTTTTTCACCAATCATAAGTCTATCACCTTCACCCCACTCACCTGTCATTAAATACTCTAAACCATAATCAAGAAGAGCAAACTTATCCCAGGTTTTCATGTTCTTTTCTATATCATCATCTTCAAAGAAAGCATCATAGATAGTTTCAAGAGCATTTGTGAGCGTTGCAAACATTCCAAATACAGCTGTCCCTGTTAGTCCTGACCATAGTCCTGCAGTAGCCCACGCTTCTTTTGCAGTACCTATTCTAGCCCTTTCATTAGTTACCATTTCTCTTTGTTTATCTACATAAATAGCAAACTTACCAAGAGCTGCCGTTGCAGTAGTTTTACTATAATTATATCTAGCATATCGGTGCATAGATCCTGCTAGTTGGTCTGCATCCATAAAGATTTCTGTCATTGCTTCAGTTGTTTTCCAGCTTTCTCCTGGCTTTTTTGTTTGCCAATTACGTAATGCTACAATTATTTGAGGTATCCTTGAGAATGCTTCTGAAGCAGTAAAGACATCACCAGAAAGTTTAGTAGCTCGTTTTAAAGTATTGGCTGGATTTAACAGGCGATACGTTAGGTCTTTAAGCCCTTCAGGAGATGTATTCCAAGAGGTTTGTCCTTCACCAAGCTCAATCATTTTATTAGCAAAAAGAGTAGTCATCATCTCATGGTTTGCTACATCTAAAAACCCTATCTCTTTTGCTTTATAAAGAATAAACATTAATTCTTCTGATGATATTTTTTCTTTATATCCAAAAAAACCTTTCTTACTTTCAGGTAAATTAGCTAATTCTCCCATTTCCATATACTTATCTAAAGCATCCCATACTGCTTTGTCTGTTGCTTTCTCTTTAAATCCTAGTCTCATTGCCATCATAAATAAACGAGAGGAATCTCTAAAGTTTTCTGCTACTTTTATCGGATTATATAAAGGTCCATCTTGACCATAAACAAACAAGTTTGCTAGTGCTGCAGGAGATTGTACTAATAACATATTAAAAGGATTAAGTCTAATACTTAAAAAAGTTATTGCTCTATCAAGAGCTCCTTCAATTTCTTTAGATCCTCTTTGTGTTCTTCTTAAAGCTATAATAACTGGATTTGTGTTAATACTTTTTAAGAATCCAGGATTATTTTCTAGCTTATCTGCAATACCTTTTGCCGTATTAAACACAATGTTAGCTAATACTCTATTAGGAACACCTTGGCGTAGCTCTACAATTTGATCATACAAAGCTAAGGCTTGATCAAACTCTGCTTGCATTTCTGCTTTTTTCTTAATTTGGTCTCTTGATACAGGAAAAGCATTTGATTTATCTGTACGTACAGAATGTTTAGGATTAGGAGTTATTGTAACTTTACTTTTAGTTCCAGGTTTTACATATAGTTTTACATACATCTCTTCCATACGAGTTACTGCAAGATCATTAAGATATTTTTTACCTGTTGTATGACTCTTAATGAGTGTTGATTTTAATGGTCCATCTGCAGTATCCCAATGTAATAGATTACCACGTAATGATCCAGACATAGCTGTGTTTGCTTCTGCTTCATAATGCAAACGTACTGTTTGAGCTTGTAAGTCTTTACCTAAGCGTACAATAAAAACATGGTTAGGATACATTTGTTTCATTTTATTTAACGACATTGATGAAAACTCTTGTGCATTTTTAAGAGATTCAAAAGTACCAACAACTCTACCATATTGTTCATGAGCTGTAATTAATTCAGACTTAGCCTCACTAACCTTTTGTGATAAGTTTTGTTCTGATAAATCTACTAGTCCTTCTTTTACAGTACCTATATTAGGAGTATTTCCTTTTGAATCCATAAAGTTTGAGGTAATACCATTACGTACTACTTTGTAAGGAATAGCTACAATAACATTTGAGTCAGTATTAATTCTTGGTATATGACCAGGTATGTAAGGAATCACATTAGTTTGTAATGGCTGTGGTTTAAATGTATTAGACATCACATAATCAGATTTTACTTCTAATGGAGTATTAGGATCTTCTATTATATGACTTGCTCTAAAGATTTGTTCTTTAGGCATACCATTTTCAAAGTTAAATACTTTTCCTGTTTCATGCATATGTTGTTTATTTACAGTAATTAGTCTCATTCCCTGGTAATCACTATGATATACCATAATATTATAGATATTACCATCAGGACCTACAGCTATAACATTATCTGGAGTTATCATAAAGTTCTCCATTACAGGAAGAACTTGGGGTACCCCTGTACGAGGATCTTTTAAAATAAACTGTTGATTATATCCAGAACGTGTAAGTACATTATATGCTTCACTACTTTGAAAACGATACATACTATTTAAAAACATTCTAAAGTTATGAGCAGCTCTTTGAATACGTAGTTGACGTTCTAATTTCATAGGAGGTAAGACATCTTGAATTAACTCTAATGTAGGATAATCCATTTGTAATTGACGAGCAGCATCCAATACTTTATCTAACATGATTTGATCTGTTTTACCTAGTCTAGCTACTACGTTTTTAAGCATAATCTTACGTTGTTGATCACCATACTGTTGTACTCGTAGCATACTTTGTCTATAATGCTGCTCAACCTCTTTAGGAAATCTACCAATACTCATATTCCAATACGCTGTAGGACCACCAATATTAGGACTACTTCCTGGTAGTATTCTGATTGTAGCTTTAGGAAAAAATCCTCCTACTATACTATTACTATATAATTCTTCAGGAGTTCTAGTAAGTTCATTATCAAAGAACTCAGTAAAAGAAGTCTTTTCATTCCATCTAATAATAAAAGAACTAGTAGTATCCCTGTTTAATCGTTCTTCAGGAATGATACCATCTTTATATACCTCAATAGGTTGGAATGAGCCATCTCTGTCTAGTACCTCATGAATTTCTAATGATTGTTCAGGTAGTAATTCTTTAGCTTTCCTAGTATTTAATATCTTAGCTTTAATAGCATTGTATACTCTCATAACTTCTTGAGGACTCTTAAAGTTTTCTACAATACTTTTTCTATAAGCAACTCCATAATTAAAGCCAGTACCTGTACCTTGTAATATATCTAAAGAAGGTGCTTGAACTACTGGATAATCTTTTATTATTTGTTCATTAAGTTCTAATGTTTTAAATATATATTCTCTTTTTAAAGCTACATGAGGATCAGCAGGGTCAAGTAATGCCATCATATCTTCAGCTTTTTTAGCTCTGGCTATTTGAGCAATGTAAGTTGCATCAGGAACTGGTCCTATGTTATTAGCTTTATATACATTATCTACAGGATCATACATCTTAAGGAGTAGTTGCTCAGGATTAAGACCTACCTTAGGAAGTGTATCAGGATTTCTTAGGATCTCTGTCCACATTTCTATACCTGCGGTAGGATTAGCAATATTAGTTGTAACTAAAGGAGTGTTAACTTTTGGATTACCTTCTGCAGGCATTACTTTTTGAATATCTTTATATCTTTTAGCATTAAAACTTTCATATGAACTACGATTAATCCTTGCTTCATAGTTTGCTTTAGACTCTTCAGGTAACTGAAGATTAGTTACATGAGCTATTTCATGTTCTACAATAAACTGTACATACTCTTCAGGAGTATTAATTACAATCTCAAACTCACCAAATGCTTCAAAGTCTTCTATTTGTTTTTGTTGTTCAGGTATAGCTGGATTTCTCCATGTTACTATACCATCTACAATGAATGCTCTAGCAGGTACTTTTGGAAATGTTTTTTTAATTAATTCTGCATCTACAGTAATTTCTAGTGTTTCTTTATTAAACTGTGCCTTTACTGGATTACCCTTTAGACTAACACGACCAGTAGGGTTATAGTTAATAGGAACTACTATACCAGCAGAGGTTATAGTACTTGTAGGTAGTGTTATGTTTTCTAATGCAGGATCTACTACACTCTTAACTTCTTTTTCAAATCTAAAAGGTTTCTTTTTAGGCTGTCTTATTTTGTGAATAGCATAAGGTAAAGCAAATAATAATACAGTTTCTAGCATTAATGCTGTTTTACCAGGATCCTTACTAGACTTTGCTGCTGCATCTATAGCTTCTCCTAGTAGATCAAAAGGCATTTTAGCTATTGAATTGGCTTGTACATCCATTCCTAATTGTCTTAAAGACCAATCTAATCCTTCTGCAATTTCTTTGGTTAATGCAGTTTTTCGTTGCTCCTGCACACCTTCTCTTATCTCAGTAAAAGTCCTTTTTCTATTTTCAATTAATTGTTTACCTGCCTCGTCTGAAGACATTGTAGGTAAGAGTTTATCTAGTCCTGTTATCTCAGTAAAAAAAGATGCACGTAAAGAACGTAGATCAGCAGCA
>Ga0208903_1001021_pt1 | contig 17353 bp, 3 predicted proteins | sample AntAceMetag02UKJ_FD_184769 | JGI IMG/M metagenome (GOLD analysis project Ga0208903, IMG submission 184769) | Saline lake microbial communities from Ace Lake, Antarctica - Antarctic Ace Lake Metagenome 02UKJ (SPAdes) (version 2) | ecosystem: Environmental > Aquatic > Non-marine Saline and Alkaline...
TTCTCATTTGGTTGTTGTATTTGTTCTTCCATATTTTCTTGCTCAGTTGTATGTTCCATACTATATTTATCCATCCTTAATTACTGCCCCTTAAGAAACTTAGCTGGCACCGTGTTTGTGTTCTGTAGAGCTTTTCCGTTAGTTACTGTACTACCGTCGTCTATTAGAGAGTTCTCATACCATGATTGACTGTAACTATGATTTAAGTATGTTGTTACAGAATAATCATATACCGTTGCTGTTACGAGGTGACTAGTAGCTGACGTTCCAGCAGTTCCTCTGCGGAGCCCACTAATAGTATTATTAGTTACGTCTCTAGTTCTGTATGTAATTCGCTCACCGTCGACTATTAATATGCCAAATATATTGTTAGTTAAATCAGGTGCACTTAGTTTACTTGCATCTAACACAGTTATTATATCTGCATCTGCTGTTAATGCCTGCGTTAACGTAGTAATATGTGATTTATTAATATTGTATATTGCATTAGTATCTCTCATATCTTTAAATACTGCAAAGTCTAACCTATCTGGCACAACATTTTCACTTTGCATACGTACCGCTACCACATCTAGTTCTGAGATTGCAGAACTTAAGAATTCAATTGAAGTGTCTGAATTTTGATTTAATTTCCAGTCACGGCCATAATATTTTCTATATCCGTTTACGGTAACTCGTAATCTATCTGGTCTGGTAATAACTCTGGCTAGATCGTATATACTTAGATCAACTGTTGATCCAACAGTTTCATCAAATGTTGTTTCATCATAGGTATCACTGTCATATCCAATAACAGTTTCAACACCCGTTGATGTTGGTCCTCTGAATACTCTATAGATTAAATCTAATTCACTAGTATTATTATCAGACGTTATAACTACTCTAGATCCTATAACTGGTGCGATTCTAAATACAATTTTGTTGTCAATACTATGTGCTTCTCCACTGAAATCTATTTTATAGTCAGCGGATGTTCCAACAAACACTGTAACTGTTGCACCTACTGCTGGAGCATCTGTCATTGCTACATATCGTATTGAACTTTCATCTATTGCAGATATTGTATAGTCTTCGTATAATTTAAGTTGTATGGAATCTACAAACACCTGCACCTCATTATCTGCAATCAAACTCTGGAATATATTTTCTGCTGTTTTCCAATTATTTAGAGCTAGATAGTATGGGCCTGCACTTGAACCGTCGCTGGTAAATTGTAATGCTTCTGGCGGTGTTAATTGTTTACCATCAACTTCAACTATTGCTGTGTATGGATTAAACTTCTGGAAGTCCTGTGTTAGGCTATATGTAGTTGCTCCTGTTGCATCAAAGTATTGTGAACTTGGATGACTTGATGTGTGCTCTAAAGATTCATCATGTGTTACATACCCTGGAACTGATGATGCATCACCTTCATAACCTAAAATAGCAACATGTAAGTAATCTCCTGGAACTAACGGGGCAGTTCCTGAATATTTAACTGTGCTAAGTCCGCCGGTTCCAAATGTAATTCTTGTTGTGTGCTCGTCGATCTCTGAGAATGTGTAATTTGTAATTCTTGATCCATTAACTTTAATCATTGCTTCATAAATTTGTTCAAAGTTAACTGGTATATCAATATACACAGCAGTTGTTGCATCTACATAATGATCAGTTATTGAATAGTTGTCAACCCATAATTGATTGCCACCACCAATTCCGTAACTTTCTACTCTTAATATGTCACCTGTTGATATATTAGTTCCAGTAAATGTTAATGTTTTAGTTAACCAGTTAATAGTATAATCAACTGCTCCGACAGCAGGTGATACATATTCAAACCTTAATGTTAAACCAGTAGTAATATTGTATGCTCTAACAGCAAACGGATTTGTTGTTAATGCACTAAAGTTAACTACTCTTTTTTCTGCTGTTCCATCATAAAGCCAATTCTTACTGCTGAATGGTGCTGAATGTCCGTCATTGTCATAGTCTGCTCCAGGACGGGTGAACACTTTCATGTTTAATGTGTCAAATACTGATCCTGGAATAAGCTCTTGAGGTGAATGACTTGAATATGTGTCTATGTAAGCACCACCGGATACATTAATATCACTCGCTAATGTTCCTAGATATGTGTCAGTGTAATCTCCTGGTTCGTATTTTGTGTCTAGCAATGATTCTGAATATGTCACTTCTCCCTCAGGACCATAGTCTAGGTTATCCCAGGGATTAACATCAAAGTTGCCAACATCATACCCTGTGTTTTGTGAATATAATGGTCCATTGACCTGAACACCAGGATAGTCAGTACCTGAAATCAATAATCCTAAATCTAGGCCGGGCTCATTAACAGCTGGAACATATAGTCCCATGGTTCTGTTCACACCACTTAGTGTACTAGCATCTACTAGAGTAAAGTCATCTGGATCAAACAATGTTTGCGTAACTGTTAGTGAACTATCATCTGCGTTATTTGTTTCATAAACTTTATTATTGTGTCTCACAAGATCGCCTGGCTGGAAAACAGTACTTGCTGTCCAATCTACAATTTCAGTTGCGTATTCATATCTATCATATTTCATAGTAGTTTTGTAAGATCTAACAGTACCTGGGCTAGTTATTGCTATTGCCGTTGCACCTGTTCCACTACCGCCGCTAAGTGTCAGGGTCGGTGTTGTTGTGTAATTAGAACCTGCTGTAACAACTTCGACACTAGTAACTACACCTGCTGTGTTTACTATTGCTTTAAATGTTGCCGCTGTTGTTGCACTACCTGATACTGTTACTGTTGGTGCTGTTGTGTATCCGCTACCACCTTTAACTACACTAACTGAATCAATTGATAATGTGTGATTTGCATTCCATTGATTGTACGGATATGTAGACCATATAGCATCGTCGCTGGCGTAACTGCCCGATAGTCCATCAGTTGATAATTTAGGGGTTACAAAGCGTCCTAGTGTGTTGTTATATTGGCTTGGTAGATCAAAGTCGGTTGTGTCACCTTGGAATAAATCCTCACCTTGGTATTTTAAATTAAATTCTTTTACTTGCACATGGTACGGTTTAACTTCATTGATATATTTCTCAACAAACTCTTGATTATCAACTTGATAGATATCATATTCCTGCAAGTCTCGTAGAGTATGTTCAACATCAACCAATGATGTTTTCACTAACCAATTAACACTAGATTGTTCACTCTTAATATATTCAAACATTAGAGTAATTAATCTTATTCTTTCTATTGCTAACTCATTGATTAACAATTCGTCATTAACTGCTTTAATGATTTGTCTAGTTTCAGTTACTGGTTCAGCATCAAAATATTGTGTATCAAACACCTCAACATCAAACCCAATTCTACCAACAGTGTAATCATACAATGATGTTGATATTGCTATAGTTCCGTCTTGTAAGCTGATACGTGTCCAGCCTGTTGCTGTTTTAACATACTGCTCGTGCTTACCGTCACTGTTAGCAGTTACTTGAACAATGTCGCCTGTTGCTGTTGTTGCTTCAATTGTAGATAGTCTAGAGTATGTACTAACTTCATTCACTGGTTTATCTAGTGCTGAATATCCAGTAGCAAACCAATCTATGTATGCCCAATGGTTTGTTGTTTTATAATTTTGTACTCTTGTCAATAATAAACTATCGTCTGCTTGAACTTCATATATGGTCCATAGATTATTGTGTGGGCTGTCATTGGCAACTAGATACTTGTAACCAGTTGCTACTAATATTAGATTTTGATATGTTAGTTCGTCGTATGTTAGTAAACGTTTGTTCCATGCACCTGAGCTAGCTACTGGTTCACTCTCTTGACTGTTTAATAAAGTAAAACTTCGCATTTCGCTTATTGGGTGCTGAGTAAATATTCTATTAGCTCTCATAACATAGTTTTTTAACGCCATGTATCTGTCTTTGAACATAGTCTGCCTAGGTCTATATTCTATACCATATGCTTCAGCTTCATTTAACAATGGATCTGGAACTTTAAAGCCAATACTATCTGTACCTGTGAAACTGTCTAGTAGTTTCCTGTATAAACTTGCACTTAAGAATTCTGTCGGGTCTTCAGCTTTAATTAATTCATATTCAACGTGGACATTGTTATCTGTTGATTTCTTGTCAAATTCAACATGTAGTACTCTATCTGTAGCAACAAGATACTCTTTAGTATTGTACAGTGCAAACGATCCAGATGCAATTGGTGCCATATAAGCAATACCACTAGATGTAGGATCTAATATGTATTGACTCATAGTACTAACACTCAGTGTTTTGTTATATTCTTGTGCTACTGCTGTTATACCTTTAACCCAGAAGTAATAGACAGTTTCAATATTTCCACTAGATACAACACGAGTTTGTGTACTGTAACTAGTTGTGCTGTATGTTATTCCTTGACCAGTGTATGTCAATGGAGGGTGTGAGCTTTCTACCCATTGGTAGATATCAACAGTTGATCCTGTAAATAATTGTGCCCAGGATTTACCTCTATAATCAACATCACCCTGATAATGATTAATGAATCTAGCATTGGTTGTGTCCCACCATACTTGTCCAACATATTCATTGTTCCATGTCATTCCATTATTGTTTATAGTTCCGATATTATAACTTGCAGGGTCTTCAGCACTAATAACATCTAGATTTTGTTTTACTGCTCCTAGTATCTTACCCTGAATTGGATCAACAAAGTCTAGTTCTACTTTAACTTTTTTATCGTTCTTATCATATATAAATGATGAATTTAGTAAGCTAACATCAACTACTTTTTCTTCTTTTCTAATTACTTTCCATGCAGATTGTCTTGTAGCATTATTCCATGACACTATTCTGCCAATGACATTGCTAGATATGTTTAGATGACCTGGACTAGTAATCAATAGTTTCCCTGAGGTGTAATCAACTGCTTGACCAAATTTTGCTAACGGAACAACATTGTTGTCAACTACTTGTTGACCAAACACTAGTTTTCCTGGAGTTGCAATACTATCATTAGCAGATGATAGATAATCAAAGGTATATACAACGCCACTTTGTGATTGTACATCTCTAATTTCAGTATGGTCACTGTCTAATGTTGTTAATCCATTGTCAAGTGTTACTTCTAAATTACTTGCACCATTTGGTGAGCCAACTACTAGAGTTAGTGCATCGCTTGATATTGATATTGATTGACCAAAGTTAGTATATTCTTTCGGATAAGGATTTGTTATTGTTTGCGTTACAGCAAAGATATCTAATCCTAAATCAGTCAACGGAGTAGCACCAGTACTTGCAGGTAATACATATAATTTGTTTGCAACTTCTCCAGCGTCAACATTTATTAATGATATAGTAAGTTTGTTATCTGTTGCTGTAGCAACTACATTTGGAATATCAGCATTGTTAATATCTATAACTACCTGAGCCAATGTTGTACTAGTAAAGGTTACAAGATAGTTATTAATTCTTATTTTGTGTCCAGATGTTACTGCTGGTGTAGATACAGTACCTGTAATAGTTCCGTAAAGTCTACTTTGGTTAACAGCTCTAGTTACTGATCCACCTTCTGGAAATTCTTGATTGCTTGCAGGCGCACTAGCATACACTGAACAATTTGTTGGGCATATCGTTACGGTATCACCAAATAATGCACCTTGATTAGCATTTGTCATTTCTATTGTGTTAACTAGTTGAATGTTATTTGTTTCAACATCAACAAAGTCACCTAATGCTGGTGCTGTTGCTAAAGTAGCTGTCTTAGTAGTAAAAGTATATGTGCCGCCTATGTATCTAGTACTGTTTGTTTGATAAACACCATTGACATATACTTCAGCCCTTCCTTGTGGTGTTTGATCTACTGTAAATGTTTTGTTTGTTGCTGTTGTTTGTTGGAAACGTTGGACGTCTCTATCATAAATGTATACTTTACCAACATTAACAATCCCACCAGACGTAGCTAATGGAGCTCCAATAATAATTTGTCTACCATCAGATGTTGTTGCAACTGAATCTCCAAATCTGTCGCCTAGTGTTCCGGCTATAGTTGTAACATGTTCGTAGTAGTCTGAGGATCTAACCTGAATGTTAGCACCGTCATCTGGTGCTGTTGCAAACCTAAATGTCGATTGCAATGAACTACCATCACTCTCAGAATAAGGACCTGAGTAATCTAATTCTTGACGTTGTAATATATCGTCAACAAATACCTGTATTGAATATGCTCCGTCTATTGTGTATAATTTTGGAGTAACTCCATTGTACAAGTCAAACTCTAGTGTTGACCCGTCACCTGTGAATGTTAATGTTTCATTTCTAGTAATTATTATTGATTGGCCAGCAGTAGGTGCTGTGTCTAGAGTTATTTCAGCACCTGAAAATGTGTAACCATCATCAGCTATTATTGAATTTCCTACAACAACTGTAATTTGATCTTTAGCATTGCCTGCTGAAATAATGTAGCTAGATATATTATATCCTTTAGTACTACCGTCTCCCGTAAATGTTGCTCTTTGTAATTGTCTGTCAACCCGTTGATAACCATACACTCTACTCTTGCCAGGTGTTCCAACATATATCCATCTTCCATCATCACTGATTGCAACTGAATCACCAAACCGTCCAAGGCTTGTTGGATTGCCGTCCGGTGTTAATAACAGTTGATGTTCAATCAACGAAGTGTTATTTGCTTGTTTCGTAACAACTGCATATCCTTGTCCACTATTAGAAGTACTTGCACCTGCTACTGCATATATTTCGTTAGCAAACGCAACGTCATTTCCATAACCAGTTACTTCAGGAGTACCAGCTAGTGTAAGTAATGAGTTTTCAGCCAAGACATTGTCGGCTGTTTTAACATATGTATATACTGCACCTCGACCTGCACTGTGAAGATCGTCGCCAACTAATGCAGTTAAATTATTTAAATTCTGTGTAACACTAGCACCAAAGTTTGTGTTAGTCACTGGTGTAAAAGTAGTTAAATTTGACTCTGCTGTAAATGGCGTTGTTTTTTCTAAAACTGTCCAGAGATCTTTTCCGTTATTGTCTACCCATACTCTATTACCAGTGCTGAGTAAGTTAGCAAATGGTAGCCCAAGCACATCACTTGGCTGGGTAACTCTAATTGAATTAAGTTTAAATAACACACCACTGCTTGTTATTGTACTAACGTCTGTGGGTAGTGTTAGGTTAACTGTAATCTTATCTATAGCAGGTACTGTCTTAACTCGATAAGCAAAGTCTACATTAGCACTAAAGTATTTGATTACAATCAAATCATTTTTGGCTAGCAGATGTGGTGCATTAAACGTAACTGTTGATGTTCCGTCTAGGTTATCTGTTGCTGTTGTTACCTTTTGATCTAATGCACTAACTCTATATACGTTCCAGGTATGTGTATTATCTTTAGCTACCCAAATTGTAGTACCTTCAGCTATTGACTCAAAGTAAGGAGTCAATGCACCTAAATCATCTAGATCAAATGCTTGAATCTTAATATCATTGATATTAACATAGCCAGCTGTTGGCAAACTTAATTCGTTAGTGGCACTAGAGTAAATTGTAGATAGTGGCCCACCGTTGTTGAGGTTAACCTTATAGCTCTGTCTGTAGATATCATTAAGTTGAACTGATTGATCAGCTGTTGATGTAGCACCATTGTTTATTAATGCAACTGTACTTGGGTTGCCAGATAATAAACTTTCATCTAATTGGAATTCAATATAACTTCTATTTGCATTACTACCGTAAGCACCTTGCTTAACTGCCCAATTCTCAAAAACACTATAATCTGTTAATTCTTTTTCTAACTTAGCTGATTTAAATAAATCAACAGCACGCTTTGTTCCTTTATTACTGATAAAGTTTTCATAAACATTAACCTGACTGATATCATCTAAGTTCATGTTATTTAAATAGTCACGTTTATTAAATCCAATAAGTCCAAAGCCTAATTGATCTGCATCAGTTTCTAGATTAGCAACGTTACTGTCGTAGTAATTTCTAATTTGATCACTCTTAAGACTAAGATTAGGTAGTAGGCCTTTTTTAATTTCGTTGTATTCTGTTTCTAACCATAGACTGTAATTAAACGTAGTGCTAGGTGGAACATGACTAGAGGCCGAATAGTATTGATTTTTATAAAGGATAATATCACCCTTAGAATACGATTTTGTTCCAGTCCACTCAACGACGTTATCTATGTTAAACACAAAACCTTGTGCTTCAACTTGTCCAGTCCAGTCGCCTGTATTATATCCATTTATCTTAAGACGGTGTTGTCTTGTTCCTGTTGCTGGATCATAAATTAAATCATTGAATATTGACACATTATCAAATACTAATACGTGTTCATAACTTGTGAACTTAGTATTAATATATGCAATAGCATTTTCATTTGTTGTCTGTACTTCAAACACATTGTCGGTTCTATTAAATATCAATGATTCATTAGTGATACCTTTAAGGTTTTGATTTAATATAAAGTCGTCTGCACCTTGTCCTAGGATCGGAGCTACTACTGCTTGTTCTTTTTTAATATATAATTTATTAGCATTTGGGTTCAGATTAATGATACTACCATTTCTCCAACCTTGCTGACTCCAGTAAAGAGCCTCACGAATCATTTGATACCAATCTAATATATAATTATTTTCTTTGACTTCAAACACATATCCCTTAGATTCTAACCAACGACCATAACTTAATAAGAAGTCACTTAGTGTGCTGGTATTAGTAAACACATAGCCATATGGTATTTTTACTTCAGTGTCTGTAAAGTCAGATGACACTCTTACATCTTTTGCTCCAACTTTAATAGTTTTAAAGTTACCGTTTGGTATACTAGTGAATATAGTAAAATAAGGTTGTAATTTACTGTTACCGTAAACTGCATATCCGTCTACTGTTTTCTGTATAATAACTGAACTGTATTCAACTTGATCAAATACTTCATTGTTATACAAGAATATTTCAAAACTCTCATCTGGCAACAGCAATGATGTGTTGTTTGAATTAGGAGATGTTTTTTCTGTAAAGATTTTTAAGAATTCTTTATCAGAGAATCCAGCTAGCCTATAAGTTAATTGTATTTTAATACTTGTTAATAGTTCTGCAATCTCTGTGCTAGTTGAAATACCTTGCTTACGAGCAAAGTCAACTGACCAATTGATATATGAATGTTTAGGATTATCTTTTCCGTATACACTAATCTCACTTGATTTAATTCTTGTTCTACCATTATAAAGGTGTTGCCCAAGTACAGTATCATATTTGTATAAATCTCTATCAGCATTAAGAGCAAAAAACTCTGCTGGTTTAGTTAATGCTAACAATCGCATAACAGCAAATGGATATGCACTAGATCGTTTCCACGCTGACTCTACTGGACCTTGGTCTCCAAGTACCCAAGACTTTCTAAGGCTAAGATTGTCATAGTTTCTAACCATAACATCAAATGGTGTTTTAATTGCTCCTTCATCTGTAACAGGAATAACTTTAGTTAGATTGGTTCTTATAAATTTAGTATCCACAGTGTATATGTCAACACCGTCCCATATACGTCCAGCGGCTAAGTCGTCCCAAAGAACAGTGTTACCTGATGTATAAGGTGCAGGACCATACTTAGTTGTCCACCAATTTGGTTGTTCAGAGAAGCCTATCATTTCCCATGGTCTTAGATGTGGAAGGTCTGTATCATAATAGTTGTTAAATACACCTCTCCAGTGACCTAATAATAGTTCACCGTCTAATGTATCATCTGCTTTCGAATAGTTCCAGGTACGTTTGTCATCTGGATCATAGTCTTGTGTTTTATAATCTAATCTATTCCAGCTTACCCAAGTTAAGAAACTAGTTCCTAGTATTTCTGTGATTTCTTTTTCAGTATAATCAGTTGTTCTGAACTTTCCTGGAATAACATCTTCAGCACATAACGGAATGTCACCTGACCATTTAATATTATTGTAAATACGTCTTTCAAACTCTAATAGAATATTGTCTCTATCATCATCCCACGCTAATATTTTTGATCCATCGTGTCCTAAAATTACATTTGTTGTAGTAACATAACTATCGTCTGAGTATATTTCAGGTTTATATTTTTTATATAATCCTAACTTAGTAGGTGTACTCGGTACATAACTTCCGTAAGTTGTGGTGTATTCTCTAATTTTAACAACGTCACCTGCTACTAGTGTCGGCAATCCAGTAGACACAGCGTGTATTGTTAAACGTGCGGCATCAGTTGCTACAGAATAATCAATATCTTTTGTTAATTGTATATCATTTTTATAAACTAACAGACCTTTGTAATTTGCCTTAGTAAAATCATAAATTGATAATAAGTCAAAGAATTCATCGTCTACTGCTGTGATAGTGTAACTTGTTTCTGTATACACGTCACCACTAGGAATAGTATCACTCCAATAAAACGGCTGTGTTGTTTCTTTGCTGGCATTAACATATTTTAATGCTTTATCTAATTTTTGTGCAGTTGTTCCTAAGAAATCATTCTTTACAACAGCATCAATTAATTTATTTTTATATTTTTCATATTCTGTGCCTGAATAAGCTAGTGCATCAAAGAAATTAACGTTTGACTCTCTGACAAATGTCGTGGCTAACTCTATTGGCGAGCCTTGTTGAACTATTTTATTACCATAAGGAACAACATCGCCTAAGTCTCTGACATTATTAATGCCTAACACTGCACCAGTCAATGTTGGAATGTTTTGTGCTAGGTCAACATAATGATTTCTCACTGTGCCTAACGTAACTGTAGTAAATTTACTATTAGGTGAATTATTAGCTAGGTTGTCTGGTATCTGATAAAAACCAACTTTACTAACTGTGTCACTGATAATACGTACTTCAACACTTGCATCAGTTGCTGGTACATAACCAGTTGCAAATGTTATTGTTGTCTGTTCTGTAGTAGTTGCATATGTATATTTGTCTGCTCTGTAAAACTCATTATTAACAAATACAATAACTGCATTGTCTGTTAATGTCTTTGCTGGAATATCACATATTAATGGTACTCCTGCATACGTAAATGATAATATCTGAGACTGTATTGATTTGTTAAGATGTTTTTTCCAACCTAGCTCTTTTGCAAACGTAGTCCTATTTGAATAGTTATGAGCGAATCCTATGCTAACATTCGAAGTAGTACTAACTGATTTAGATGTGTAAACAAAAGTGTCACTTTCTAAATCATTATCAAATACAATGTCACCTACATTGTTAATACTTAGATATTTTAATTTCTGATTTAACACTGTGTCTACTGCACCGGTTCCGTCAGCATATGAAAATAACTTAGTACCTACAAAGTTTGTACTTGGGTATGCTGTTTGATTACCTAGACTATTACCTGTCTTGTCGAACATATCAAATAAAGGTGCTTGGTTAACTTTTGTTTTTTGTTGTGTTTCTCCCCAAACAGAACCAGTGTATCTATAACTCTTGCCCTGGAGTGTTGACCCACTAAGCACATATATATTATTGTCTGTGGATATGGTGCCATCTGTAGCTACAGTTAAATTAATTATTTTATCAGTGGCACTGGTGCCATCTTGGTCTATTAATGCAACTTCATAAATTTTATTTCTAACTTCTGGATCTGTGTCGTTAGCAAATATAATTCTTGCACCATCTACTAGGCTATATCCATCTAGACTATATCCTACTTTACCATTAACGTTAGTAAGGGCATCAGTCTGGGAAAGATCAATTATATTAACAGGAGCCTTGCCTTCAGTTCCAAAATCAAACAGACGTAATCCTGCTTTAAATTCTAATATAGGTCGTTTAGCTCTTAGTGTTTGATCTAAGTTTGCTATGGTGTTATTATATGTTGCTGTTTTGTTAATAACATCAACGTGAGTCCATCGATTAGTTCTAGTCCACGGATTAAGATCTTTACTAGCTTTATTAATAGTAAAGTAATCTTGACTCTTAGGTGCGTTCAAACTTGAATCATATGGTCCACTATCAAACGCAGTAGTATCGAATGGTAACGTCTCGTCATCCAAGAAAGTCTCAGGTGTTCGAAAGACTGATTCAGATAATAATTCAATTGCAGTACCTACACCTTCAATGTAATATATTTTATTCTGATAACTTGACGATAGTGTCCTGCCCCGGAACTGTACTTTTAATCCGTTAGTAAATGTAACGCCGTTCGGTGAGGTGTAATTTACTTTACCTATAATATCATCTGTAACATCTAATAGAGTTGAATCTTCTTCGTCTACTACTTTAATAACTCCGAACTTAGTTGCGTCATTTTGATCTTGGTAGTAAAGTATATCTCGTGGAGCAGTTAATAACGGTTGAGGTTCAAAATAGCCTTCGGCTGATTTATAATAATATCTTGACGCATTAGTCGTTCCGTATTGAATTTCAAATTTATTGAGATTAGGAACATCTAAAACTCTTGACAATACCATGTATGGTCTAGTTGGATCACTAGCATCAGTTGCATATTGAATTTTCCACACTCCATATCGTTGTGCTTGTGTAGTAATGTCTGTTGTTGAATCAAATACTCCAGAATCGTAGCCTGTTGTAGTTGAATCAAATCTATCTGTTACTCTCCAACCGCTAAATGCACTATCACTGTCTGTATTTTTGTTTAAAAATATAACAGTACGATTTTCTAGATCACTAATTGAATCAATCCCTGTGTGCTCTGCTAGAAATACATCAACATAGACATTATTAATTTGGTCAAACTTTAAATCTGTAGCTAGATCAACTGGACCTACATCAGTCATTGTGTAATAGTTATTTTGTGCTGTACTTAACGGAACATTAAATGTTACTGTACCATTGTCTTCACCGTTATTTGTTACACCAAGTATGTCACGACTTGAAATGTTTTCTTGACCAGGTATTACTCCTGTTATTCCAGGGTCGGTCTGTATCCAAAAAGGATTGTTATCTTGCTCTACTGCAAGAGTATAGTTTCCTCCTCTTACTACAGTAATTGTAGGATTATTTCCAGCTTGTCCAGTTAATGTATATCCGTCAACAGTTCTACCTACATCGTAGGAATCAGTAAGAGCTATTTCTGTAGCTTGGACATCTACAGGATCTGGTCCGCTTGGTAACCAATAGTATTGGCCAAAGTTAATAAACTTATCGTAATCAACAAATGGATCCCACGAATAGAATTCACTTGAGAATAGTCTATCATGTTTATTTGTTTTTGCACCACGTATATTAAGAGCATCTATTAGCCCTGGATATGTTGTTAGGTCTTTTGTTTTTGTAGTGTTTGGAATTTTATAAACTACTGATGGCTCAAGTTGATAGTTTGCTCTTGTTATATCAGGTTCAATTACATAACTATCTGACGAACTAACACCTGGGCCGTTCTTTTTGCCCACGTAACCTTCAACACGCTGAAGTTTGCTTGGTTGAACCAGTTGGTCCAATGTAGCTGATAAGAATTTTTTGTTGGTGTCTGTCCTGAATATCTCAGGTAGTAGGTCAACTGTGCGTGTTCTTGTTACCATTAAATTATTCCACTATTAGAAGCTGTTCTTAAAGCACTAGAAGTCAGTGCGTCGATGACTACAATATTATCTACTGAAGCCGCATTCACAAATATTTCATTTGGAGCTGATCTAATTTCGTATAAATCACCAAAGCTCTTTGCTGGGTCTTTTGGAACCAGTACTACTGAACTTACAATGTCACCTAACTCTGAATGCAAGTATGCTGATAATTCAGAGAAGTAAAACGTGTCTCCGAAGTCCCATTTATCTATTGTAAAGTATTCATTAAGTGACTCAACTACCCGTGATTTAATCTCACTTGTTGACACAACTGAATTTGCATATTTAATTACTTTAATGTCGCCTTGTAACTCTGTTGATGCCTTACTACCAAACAATGGTTTAAATGTTACAGAATTTAAAATTACATTATCACTAATCATCTTGTAATCTTGCAATGTAGCATACGCAATTGATAGTGCATCGATTGTTGGTGCTAACGGTTTAGCAACAGTAGATGTCGAATCTTTAATCCAGTTTTGATATTCTGTATAATATGAATTAGTTACTAGATACAGATCAATAATATTTGTAATTGCTGGATCAATCCTCTTGCTATTACTTGAATTATGTTTGTATTGGAAATATAAATCTTGTCTACCAGTGTTGATTATATAATCTGTTGTTTCAGCAAGCGTGTATGTTGTACCAACAACTGTTAGCTCATAAAACTTCTTATCTGTATACACATAAAACACTTGGCCAGTTAGATATTCTGTTTTAATTAACTCAATAGCTGTTAGTGTTGCGTATAAGATATTAACGGTTCCAGATGCAATTGGTACATATCTTTCTAAGTTATCAAAGTCAATAGTTTTTTGTAAGAATGTAACTTTAGTTGTTGCATTAGTAGATGGTGCAACTATGTCTGTAAATATGTCTGGATTATCTGCAATGTTATCACTATCGCTATCAGCATAACTCACTAACACTTTAAAGTTGTCAACAAAGCCATCTGTCTCTGTTGTTTGCCCGATAATGTCTAATTTAATGTCACCGGTCAATGATGCATTGCTATCAGGTTTGCTATTAATTTTAACTATATTAACAAAGTCATTTACTGTTCGGCCAGTCTTAGGATCGTATATCGCATCGCTTGAATCAAATATAAATCTATTTTCTTGAACTGATGCAAAATAATAATTTAATGTTCTATATTTAACAGTGTATGTTGTACCGTCCGTAGTGAACTGCACTAACCAACTTGCATCTTGTTGTAGCCTATTTGTATCCTTAGCATAGTCTGTTGAAAATTCTGCATCCTTATTTAAATTATCAGATGATATAATATACCAAGTTGCTGTTGCATTATCATAACCTAGACCAAAGTTCCTATACAGTTCAACCTGATCAATCATTAATATTTCTGTTGCTGAAGGAATATCTGTTACAAATTTTGGAATCACTTGTGTTGGTATTGCTCCGGTAGGTATGAAATCATTTAGGACTACTGGGCCACTACCATCAGCTAAATTACCGTCACCGAAGTTTGTTCCATCTAATGTCAAACTAGTTACTGTTACCCAAAGAACTAACTTCTCATTGGCACCTGTTGGTGTTCCTGCTTTTAATCTGTTATTTGTGTCAAAGAAGTAGCCTGATGGTGGTTCTATTTTAACTAGTCCACCTTGCTCAATGTGTCCAGTATTGCCTGTACTAATTGGGCCAACTGTAACTGGATTGCCTGCCGCATTCTTAAAGTAGCCCGAGCTAGAATTAGTTGATACTGTACTTTGTTGCCATAAAATGTCTGTTGACGTATAACTAGGTCTGTTAAATTTATCATTGTAGAAATGGACCATTGGTCTTGATTCAATAGTTGATTCTAGTTGATTAGTTATAACTGATGCAATATCATTTGTATCAACAAATGTAAATGTAAAGTTAGGTGTAGTATAGTCTCTATAGAACATACCGTCACTAGCAAAAGCATTAGTTGATGAATATTTGCCTGTAGGGTCTAATAAATCTAGCTGTCTATTAATACCAATACTTGATCGACCAAGTGCTTTAGATTTTAATATTGATGTAAATTGTGTGTATGGAAAGTTATTATAGTCTTCGCCATTGACCATTCTGTTCTGTGTATAGAATCTTGCTGGTGCACGTGTTTTAATATCATCAATTGAATCTCTTTGTTTAGCAGTAGTTACAGGTTGCTGTAATCCTAACACAAAACTTGCTGTTTCATTCCGTCCATTACGGCTAACATAAGGTATTGATATTGTAATATTTTGTAATTCATTTGGATTAATAATGTATTCTAAACCGTTTGACTGTCTTACATAAGTTCTATATGTGCCAACTGGGACCTTAGCAAATACACCATCACCAAATCGTAAATGAACTTGATCATTTATTCCAGCAGTTACTGAATATACAGTACGCTGTTGTCCGTTAGTCACTGGAGTAGCACCTACTCCGTATATACTTTCTACTTTGGTCCATTCTGTTAACGTGTTAGTGTTAGTAACTTCATACACCCATACGTCATTATTGTTAATGCCTTCAAGATTAATATCAACGGTTCTATTAGATATTCTTTCTGACAATACAAAGTCTTGACTTATTAGTGCGCCTTGTTTAAAGTAAAAGAAAAATCCTGTGTTTGCTGAACCGTAACCTAACTTGTCATTTCTATATAACATAGTCATTGAGCCATTTGGTTGAGGTGCTGGTTCATAAATGTAAGTTTTATTTGCTGACGTTGCTGACACAACCTCAAATGACATACCTGTGCCATCTACTGTTCCATCAAACGGAACTACAGGCAAAAAGCCTGATACAACATTTAATTCATATTCGTCTGTAGTTACACCTAATATATCTTGTGTATTTCCTGGCCGTCCCACTCTTTGACTGTCTGCTACAACAGCATTTACTATTGATGTAAGTTGTTCGTACCAGTCTGGATTTGTTGAATCATTCCAATTTACTCTGATGCCTGACAGATTAAACCCATTAACGTCAGTAACTGATTCTGTTGTTGACACTCCTAATACTTTTAAGTATCCCTGACCTGCTTCGTTACGCTTTGGACTATAGCCAACTAGGTTTGCTAGTTTAACTACTGAGTCTCTACGTTCTGCTGTGTCAATAAAGTTTTCGCGAGCATTTAAATCATTTCTAAATGCAAGACCTTGGCCCATAAAGGCCATTAAATCTAACAGTGCAATAAATTCACTTGACTCTGTATAGTCATTAAATGTTTCTGGATAATACAGTCGAAGATAATCGACGAAACTTTTTCGTAGGGTTTCAAAATCGTAACTCTGCAGATCAGCTTCACGGAAAGTCTTATACAGTCTTTTCCAATCCTCTGCTCCAAATATTGCTGTTTGTCTTGTAGTTTTAGCCATAGTAATCTCGTTGTTATCTAATATTTATCACTTTAAATAACTGCGTATATTATTATACTATGGAGGCTGATTGAGTTTCTTGATTGAAGAAAAGGCTTAGTCTTTGTTTTTCTGTTGTAGGAAGTACTGTAACAAATAGTTCTACCAGTACCCCATTTTGTTGTGGATATACCTGTAGATCATCTACTTTAACTCTAGGATCTTGTTCAACTGTTCTACGCATTTCATGTTCTAAATCTTTCATTGTTGAATCAGTTTGTGGTTCAAAGATTAATCCCCATACATTAGTACCGTAACTAGGGTTACCTAACTTCTCACCTTGTTTAATCAAGAGGCTATTCAGCACATCACGTTTAACTAGTTCGTAATCAACTAGTCTAAACTTTTTGCTGTTATCAATTGTAGAAAATCCAAAGTAGGTTGCCATGTTAGTATTTATTCACTTAATATTTA
>Ga0208903_1001025_pt1 | contig 17296 bp, 8 predicted proteins | sample AntAceMetag02UKJ_FD_184769 | JGI IMG/M metagenome (GOLD analysis project Ga0208903, IMG submission 184769) | Saline lake microbial communities from Ace Lake, Antarctica - Antarctic Ace Lake Metagenome 02UKJ (SPAdes) (version 2) | ecosystem: Environmental > Aquatic > Non-marine Saline and Alkaline...
TTCTGGGAGGAGAAGTGTCAATCCTTGCGGCGGGGTCTCTTTTATTTGTTGGGCCTTTTTACTCATTGGTAATAATATATAGTGCAAAGTGAGGTAAAGTCAATTGTTATTGCAATAGCTTGCTACCCCAGTTTTCATAAATCGCTGAAAGATTTCCACATTCCCAATAATTTTGTAATCCAATTTGAATATGGATTATTATCCAAGCTAAATTTCTATATTCATGGTTTCAGAATTCAATTCGATGAATCGACTCAAAGCTGTGCTTAAAGAACAAGGTAGAACTCAAAAATGGTTTGCTTCCCACATGAATAGGACTGAGAACACTATCAGCCTATGGACAACCAACAAGGTTCAACCTTCTTTAGAGGACCTCTATCGGGCGGCAAGATTGCTTGATATAGATGTTCGGGACCTTTTAGAGGGAAATCTCGATATCAGTTGAATAACTGGACATAAGCTGATTAATGTAAACTACTGATTCCACTCGTTTTGAGATGTAATGTTCTCCAAATTGTGTCTTCAGTTGAAAGCATAATGAAATGAACATATTCGACGTACACGAGAAAATTATAAGTGATTACAAAACGTACATCCAGAGCTTTGTCAATATTAAGAATGACCAAATTCGCGAGCATGTTGAGAATGACTTGAAGACGGGTAAACTTTGGCCAGAGCCGCTCATTCAGTTCAATCCATTCTTCAAGCCAGGGAAATCCGTGGACGAGCTAGTGAAGGAAGGAGTCTTAGCTCCTGAAATCAATGACATATTCAAAGGCTTTAACCTGTACGAGCATCAGGTAAAGGCAATTACCCTGGGAAGTCAAGGAAAAGATTTCATTGTGACCTCTGGAACGGGTAGCGGTAAATCACTAACCTACCTCGGAACTATATTCAATGACCTCCTGAAGAACAAGAAAGAGAAAGGAGTGAAAGCCATCATCGTCTATCCGATGAACGCTCTCATCAACTCGCAGCATGATGAAATAGAGAAGTACAAGTTGAATTATGAAGAGGCTACAGGGAAAGACTTCCCCGTTTCATTTGCTAAATACACAGGCCAGGAAGATGAAGAAAAAAGGCAGAAAGTAAGAGAGGAGTTGCCCGATATTCTTCTTACCAACTACATGATGCTGGAGCTGATTTTGACCAGAATCAACGAAGAGGACTTGAGGAATTCTATTTATGAATCCCTTAAGTATGTCGTTTTTGATGAGCTTCATACTTATCGTGGTAGGCAAGGGGCGGATGTTGCTTTGTTAATTCGACGTATAAAGGCACTCAGCCAGCAACATATTTCGAGTATAGGAACCTCCGCAACGATGGTTTCAGGTTCACCTCTTGAGCAAAGGCAAAAAGTCGCGCTGGTAGGCACAACTATTTTCGGTTCCCAGTTTCATGAGTCACAGATTGTGACCGAAACTCTAGTAAGCTCTTTGGGCGATGGAGTTTTAGACAAAGCGAGGCTGAAAAGTGAAATTCTAGACGGAGTTGACAAATCCGCTGACTATGAATCACTAAAAGGGAGTCAGTTTGCAAAATGGCTGGAGATTGAAATTGCTTTGAACAAGAGTGATGAGGGAGAAATTATCCGCAATAAGCCCAAGACTTTTGAGGCTATCACAAATCAACTTGCAGCGTTCGTCAACCTGGAATTGGGATTGTGTCGAAAAGTATTTCTGGACCTATTGGAGTGGATTTCGAAAGTTAATGCTTCCGTCTCAGGGAGAAATGAGAAAACAATTCTACCATTCAAGCTGCATCAATTTATCAGTCAAACGGGGTCAGTTTATATGTCATTGGACGCTGATGATGAAACCAGAATTATCACCCTAGAGGCTGGCTACTACGACTCTTCATCACAAGATAAAAAACCCATATTCCCTGTTGTCTTTTCTAGAGAGTCAGGTCATGAGTTTATTTGTGTTACCAAAAATGAGGAGAAAGGAAAGCTGGAGCCGAGAGAGTTTTTTGATTGGACAGTTGCTGAAGAAGAAGAACAAGAAGGGAACACAACTGGATATATTATACCAGGAGAAGATGTTTGGAGTGATGATGATTTGAATAATCTCCCTGATTCGTGGGTAAAAATTAGTAATGGAGAAGTAAAGGTCATCAAGAAATATCGAGAACGAATTCCTCAACCGATATACTATGATGCTTTCGGTAATTTTCAAGATTCCATTGGCGGTGATGACGATGGCTGGACAAAAGGTTGGTTCATGCCATATCGTTTGCTTTTCGACCCTACATCAGGAACATTCTATGATACCAAAACCAACGAAGGAACAAAGCTGACCAAGTTAGGCTCAGAAGGTAGAAGCACATCTACCACAATTCTATCATTCAATATCATTCGTCAACTAGCGGATGCTGGATACGATGACAAGAAGCAAAAGCTCTTGTCATTCACGGATAATAGGCAAGATGCAGCACTACAAGCGGGGCACTTCAACGACTTCATCCAAACTCTTCATATTAGAACTGCCATTAACGGTGCCGTTCAAAAGAGTCGCGGACTAGCCTTCAACGAGATTGCACAGGCAGTGTTTTCAGAGCTATCACTTTTGCAAGAAACATATTCGGTGTCTCCAGCTACTTTCCCTGGCCCTAAAAAGGAAAATGAAGATGCTTTAAAAGATTTCCTCAGTTATAAATTACTGTATGACCTGAGAAGGTCATGGCGGGTTGTATTACCAAACCTGGAGCAATGTGGATTACTACGCCTTGACTATAAATATCTCACCGATAGCTGTGCGGATGAATCTTTATGGAGTTCGGAGAGATTTCTAGCCTCGTTGAATGCCACCGAACGAGAGGAATTCATTTGCCAAACCCTGGATTTCTTCAGAAAGTCTTTTGCCCTGAGGAGTGCTGAGTATTTGGCAAACAATCAGATTGAGGCTAAAGGCAAAAATATGAAACAGAAGCTCGAAGCTCCATGGAGGTTTGAAGATGAAGAGAAAATACCCTACCCAAATTTTCTCAGGTATGACACAGTTCCAAGGCATGTAAAAGTTTTTACTGCTAGCATAGGACATGCTAGCGGCTATGGGAGATACTTGCGGCAGATGTACAAGGTGCAATTCGACGAGTCCTTGAATAGAGAGCGCTATTTGGAGGCAATTGTTCCAATACTTGACCTACTTGACAAAGGTGGTTGGCTGTACTCTGAAGAGATTAAAAATGCTCAAGGCGAGTTGATGAGGATTTACCAACTCAATGTTGATATGCTCCAATGGACCCCCATCGATGATGCATTCATAAAGCCTGACCCTATTAAAACAAGAAGCTACAAACCAACACAGCGACCAGCAAATCGATTTTTCAAGGAGGTATACAAACTCGATTTCAAAACTATCAAACCTCTAAAAGCTGGTGACCATACTGGTCAAATTGGAAATGAACTTCGCCAAAAACGGGAAGAAAAATTCAAGGACGGCTCATTGAGCGCTCTTTACTGTTCTCCGACAATGGAACTCGGTATTGACATTTCTTCATTAGATGTCGTTCACATGAGGAATGTACCGCCAAATCCAGCCAATTACGCACAAAGAAGCGGTCGTGCGGGTAGGAGCGGACAGGCGGCTCTCGTTTTTACCTATTGTTCAAACTACTCACCTCACGATAAAAACTACTTCAAAGAATCATTGCAGATGGTATCTGGTAGCGTCGCCGCGCCGAATATTGACCTGACTAATGAGGAATTACACAAGACACATTTGAACGCCATGTATCTGTCCTATCTCGGCATGCGAGAAGTCAACCAGAGCATTGCAGACTTGATAGATGAAGACAAGTTTGAAGAACTGCCTTTGGAGGAAGTCGTGAGAGCAAAGCTCAATACTGGATTGTCCGAAGAGAAGAAGATTTTATTGGGTCAGAAGTTCAAACTTGTAATTCAGGACTACGAAGAGTCAAAGCTAAAGGGCGCAACTATTCAATGGTATACTGACAATTGGATAGAAAGGACAATTCGGAGTTTTCCAGATGATTTTGACCTCGCCCTGAATAGATGGAGAAAGCTCTACAAATCTGCCAAGCTTCAATTGGATGAGGCGACTGACGTTATCAAAAGTCGACTTCACAAAGTTCATAGTCCAGAATACAAAGAAGCTGAAAGAAGACAAAAACAAGCGACAATTCAAATCGGACTTTTGAAGAATGATTCGAAGAGAAGCCTTTCAGAGTTTTACCCATTTAGATATTTCGCTTCTGAAGGATTCCTACCAGGCTACAACTTCACCCGCCTTCCTATCCGAACCTACCTTCAGGCTAATGATACGGGCGAGTATGTATCTCGACCTCGATTTATTGCAATCCGTGAATTTGGACCAAAGAACATCATATATCATAATGGTAAAAAATTCAGCATTGACCAGTTCGTCCTTAGAGAAAAGCTGACCACTATGGTCGCTAAGGCAAGCACTAAATCTGGCTATTTCCTCACTGGAGAAGAACTGAAACTGGACACTTGCCCATTGAGTGGAGCACCTTTGACAAGTGATAAGAACAAGAAGGACTTCATCAATTTGGTCGAAATGGCTGAAACACGCGGTATGCAGAAGGACAGAATTTCTTGTGACGAAGAAGAGCGTGTTTCACAAGGATTTAACCTTGAAGTCTATTTCAGCGTGCCAGCTGGAGTAGAGACTATCACCCGTGCAAAAATCAATTCTGGTGGACAGCACTTACTCAATATGCAGTTTATTCCTTCGGCAAACCTCTATCAAATTAATACGGGATGGAGAAGGACCAGAGAAGACTCATTCAGAATAGGAGTTGATAGTGGTTTTTGGAAAAGCACAGGATATGAACCAAAAGAAGGCTCCGAAGAGATAAAAAAGGTGCAGCTATACACATACGACGTTTCGGACGCCATTTATATACAACCAGTCAAGGCTCTTGGGCTTGAATACGATGGCATTGTAACACTGATGTACGCCTTGAAAAGGGCTCTTGAAATAGAGTTTCAAGTGGAGTCTAGGGAATTGGGCGTGGTACAAATTGGAGATGAAAAGAGTCCTAATATCCTCATCTATGAAAGTGCCGAAGGAAGTTTAGGTGTATTGTCTCAATTGGTGTCGAGTACCGAAGTCTTCAACAAAGTCATCGAACGGGCGATTCAATTATGTCAGTTTGACAATAAAGAATACTTGGCTCCTGCGTCTTATGACGACCTCCTGAGTTATTACAATCAACGTCACCATTTACTCATCGACCGATTTCTTATTGAAGAGAAGTTGGAGCTGCTTAAAAAGTCCGACGTCGACATCCTATCAAAGGGTTCAGATGATAAAGATTATGACAGTCAATTTCAAACTCTCATAAAGCTGAGAGATAAAAATTCAGAAACGGAGTTGCGGTTTTTGAAATTTCTCTATGAACGTGGACTTCGACTACCAGATGAAGCTCAGAGGAAGCATGATGATATGTATACGATGCCCGATTTTACATATGACCGCAGATATCAAGTCTTTGTAGATGGCACACCACACGATGAGCCTGAACAAAAGAAGCGCGATGAAGAAATACGTCAGGCTTTAATCAATCGTAGGGAATTCCCAATCGTTTTCAGATATGATGATGACTGGGAGCAGAAAGTAGCAGAATGGCCAAATATCTTTAAGAAAGTGAGAAAATGAGCAAATACCAACCAGGGTCATTGGTTACCCTTCGAAACCGAGATTGGGTAGTGATGCCATCTAATGATGAAGAATTGCTAATGGTGAAACCTCTTGGCGGAAGTGAAGACGAAATCACTGGTATTTACCTGCCTCTTCAGTTTGATGGTGACAAAGTAAAACAGGCACAGTTTGACCCTCCGAAAGTTGAAGATATAGGAGCTTTTGACAGAGCAAGAGTGTTGTACAATGCTGCGCGCCTTTCATTCCGAAGTGGTGCAGGCCCTTTCAGGTCTTTAGCCAAGCTCTCATTTAGACCTCGTTCCTATCAGATGGTGCCGATGATTATGGCTCTGAAGCAGGAAGTGGTTCGGTTACTGATAGCAGATGATGTTGGGGTTGGAAAGACCATTGAATCGCTATTAGTAGTCAAAGAATTACTAGAGCGGAAGGAGATTTCCCGATTTGCGGTGATATGTCTGCCGCACTTATGTGAGCAATGGCAGCAGGAAATAAAAGACAAATTCGATATAGATGCAGTAATCATTAGGTCTAGTACTCAAGCGAAACTTGACCGTGAGATACAAGGAGATGAAAGCGTGTATACTTACTATCCATTCCAGGTAATTTCAATTGACTTTATAAAAAGCGAATCAAGGCGACAGGTCTTCGTGAATGAATGTCCAGAGATGATAATCGTCGACGAGGCGCACACCAATTCTAAACCTGACCAAAGAGGAAGCAAGTCTCAGCATCAACGCTACAGGCTGATACATGACATCTCCAAGAAGGAGAATCAACATTTGCTTTTACTAACGGCAACGCCACACTCTGGCAAACAACATCAGTTTCAGTCTCTTCTTGGCTTATTGAAAGAGAATTTTGAAAAGCTTGACCTTATGCAAGCCTCAGAAAAGGAACGGAAAGAACTTGCTAATCACTTCATCCAAAGGAAACGTGCCGATGTGGAACATTGGATGGACGAGGACACTCCTTTTCCAAATCGAGATGCGGGAGAGCTATCCTACATACTTTCGAATAAATATGCGAAATTCTATGACGACATTCTGGCATTTGCTCAAGGATTGACGAGTGCCGATAGAGAACATAAAGGACATCAGAAACTCAGATACTGGACGGCTCTTGCATTGTTGAGAGGCGTGATGTCAAGTCCAAAGGCAGGGGTTGAAATGCTCAGAAACAGGGCATTGAAGGCTGTAGACCCAGAAGAACTCAAGGCATACGAAGAAGGGATTGCTGAGAATCCTGTTATGGACCAGGATTATGGTTTTGACAATGACATGACTCCACTACAATTGGTGGAAAAAGCTGCTTGGAAAGACTCTGAAGTTCGTCGATTAAGAGATTTAGCCAATACCCTAGACAGTCTTGCGAATCTAAATGATGATAGGAAGGCAGCGTCTGCGGTGGAAATTATCGATGACTGGTTAGCTGAGCACAATCCAGTTATTTTCTGCCGATACATAGCCACTGCCCAATACTTGGGAGAAATGCTCAAGAAACAACTTTCAAAGACCCACAAAGGAGTTGATGTGCAGGTAATTACATCAGAAGACCCTGACGAGGTTAGAAAGGAGCGAATTGATGCTATGGGTAAATCAAAGAAGCGTGTTCTGGTTGCCACAGATTGTCTTAGTGAGGGTATCAATCTACAGGAATATTTTACTGCTGTTCTTCACTACGATTTACCCTGGAATCCAAACCGACTAGAACAACGAGAAGGTCGCGTTGACCGATATGGTCAGCAGGCAAAGAATGTTCTTGCTTACCTCTTAGTTGGAGAGGATAATCCCATTGATGGTGTTGTGCTCAAGGTGATTCTTGAAAAAGTGCGTCAAATCAAAAAGGAAACTGGTATTTCCATGCCATTCCCCGAGGATTCAAAATCCATTATGGATGCCGTTCTACATTCAGTGCTTTTGAATCCGAAAAGTGTTCAGCAAAAGCTCCAAATGAGCCTTGAATTTGGCGAAGATGACGAAGTAACAAAGAAAGAGATTCTGGCCACTAAGGCGATAGAGGATGCCGCTGAAAGAGAAAAAAGGTCTAGGACCGTTTTTGCTCAAAATGCTATAAAAGCTCAGGAGATAGAAGAAGACCTAAAAAGTGTGGATGAAGCCATTGGGAATCCAGAAGCGGTAGCGGACTTTATCAAGTCATCCATGTCCTTGATTGGTGCTCAATTCGTGAAGGATAAAAAGGGTTTTGTGCTCTTCACCACTAACCTTCCCGATGTTCTGAAGGAGTGTTTGCCCTATCAAAATGAAGTGAAAGTAAGTTTTGATTCTCCAACACCTGAAGGATATATTTATTTGGGACGAAATCACCTTTTCGTCGAACAGCTTTGTCAGTATTTTCTCTCTGAAACATTCAAAGAGGAAGCCAATCCGTTCAAATTGTCACGGGCATCAGTCATCGGCACGGACTTGGTTAAAACAAAGACAACCATTTTACTCTTCCGAGTGAGGAATGTGATTGAGGACAAAAGAAAAATGCGGCAGCTCATTGCTGAAGAAATGCTGGTCTGGGGCTATGAGGGCACAGCTTCCGAACAAATATTCCTGACCCCACAACAAGCTAAAGACCTTTTGTATCAAGTAGAACCAAGGGATAGTCTTGATGAATCCGAACGGACTTTCTTGTTCAAGAATGAATTGAAAAATCTTAATCAAATTCAAGATGGGTTTAACAAAATTGCTGAAGACCGAGCAGTAAAACTCATAGAAGCACATGAACGATTTCGCAAAGCCATGGGTGGAGGTTCTTCCTTCCAGGTGGTCTATCCAGTATTACCAATGGATATCATGGGAATTTACATTTTACTCCCTTCAAATTCTTAAGCCATGAAGTATCCAACGATAAGAATTGAAGGGCCCATTCTCGCTGCGGAAGTTCTTGAAAAGCTAGAGCAAGGTGAACTTACGGGTCAGAAGCCCCTAGATTTTGGGATTACCGATTCATCAAAAGTCAAAGACGAAATAGCGAGAGCCTGGGCTGATGCCGCAAGTTACTGGGGCATTTTTAAACGAAAACGAGAAAGCCTTGAAGGTGAAGAGCGACAAACTGGGACGTCAGAAACGAGAAATCTTTGGATGATTCCATTTCTCGGAATTCTGGGATACGACTTGGAGTTCTCGCGAGCTGAAGAAGTACAAGGCAAGTCCTATGCAATTTCACATCGAGACCAAAAGCGAGATGGTCTTCCAGTGCATATTATGGGATTTAAGGATTCTCTGGATAAGAAACGACAGGATGGTGGCCCAAGAATGTCACCGCATGCTTTAGTTCAGGAGTATCTAAATCTTACTGAGCATCTTTATGCTTTAGTCAGTAATGGTTTGCAACTTCGTCTGCTCAGAGATAGCAGCCGCCTCATCAAACTATCCTACTTGGAGTTTGACCTTGAGAGGATGATGGAAGAAGAGCAATACTCTGATTTCGCCATCTTGTATCGTCTGCTTCACGCCACTCGCATGCCCGTGAAGCAAGAAGCCACTGCGGAGTCACTCATTGAGACCTATCATCAGGATTCCTTGGAATCTGGTTCTAGAATTCGTGAAGGACTCAGTGAAGCGGTTGAACAAACAATCAGAAGATTGTCTAATGGGTTCTTGCAGCATCCTCAGAATGTGAAATTAAGAGACGAAGTTAAAGCTGGTCGTCTTGAAGTGAAAGAGTTCTATCAGTGGCAATTGAGGTTGATATACCGTTTGTTGTTTCTAATGGTGATTGAGGAGAGAGACCTTGTGTATCCCAAGAATTCTGACAAGAAACTCAAGAAGTATTATTATGATTACTACAGTTTAGGCCGCCTCAGAAAGTTATGTGAGAAACGTTTCTTGGCAGAACCCAGATACTCGGATTACTGGCAATCCATACTCAATACCTTTCTTCTATTCGAAAATGAAAAACATGGTGGCCCTTTGGGAATTTTGCCTCTTTCAGGAGAGTTGTTCGGCTACAATGCGGTTGGCTTGCTCAATGAATGCAAACTTGACAACAAAATTGTTCTAGAATGCTTGCGACAGCTAAGCGTATTTAAGAATAAAAAGACTGACCAGCTGATGCGAGTGAACTATGCTTCTCTGAACGTGGAGGAGTTTGGTTCGGTGTATGAAGGCTTGTTGGAATATGACCCTGTTATTACTCAGCGTGATGGTCGATTCTATTTTGATTTTGAAAAGGGTCAGGACCGTTCATCTTCAGGAAGCCACTACACTCCTGATGAGCTTGTTCAACCTCTGATTAAACACTCTCTGGACTATATCATTCAGGATAAGCTCAAGGAAGATGACAAAGAGAGCGCGCTCTTGTCCATTACTGTTTGTGATGTGGCTTGTGGTTCGGGCCACATCCTTTTGAGCGCAGCCAGGCGCATTGCTACCGAGCTCGCTATCGTCAGAACAGGAGAAGACCAGCCCTCACCCTCTGCATTCCGACTGGCCATTCGTGATGTGATTAGGAATTGCATCTACGGAGTCGATTTGAATCCTTTGGCTGTTGAATTGTGTAAGGTAGCTCTCTGGCTTGAAGCGCATAATCCGAATGAACCTCTTAACTTCCTTGACCACCACATTAAATGTGGAAATGCCATCGTCGGGCTTGCTCACTTTAAAGAGTTGGAGAACGGAATAGCGAGCGAAGCCTTCAAGGCTTTGCCTGTTGATAATAAAGATGTCGCAAGGGAGTTCAAGAAACGAAACGACCTTGAAAGGAAGGTAAAGAATCAGCTCACCACCTATGACTTGAGCCATGTTGATGACAACCTAAAAGGAATACGAAAGGAGTTCGATGATTTCACGAAGATGCCAGAGCGCACACCCGAAGAGATACGAGCTAAGGGTGACGCTTACACCAAGTTAACATCGGGAAGTAAGTGGTTTAGATTGAAGCAGCTGGCTGATATCCAAATCGCACAACTCTTCATTCCTAAAACTATCGAAAATAAAGAAAGGCTAACGACAGACGCGAAGTACCGAAGTTATCTGAATCAAGGAACTCAAATATTCGATAGAGGTGAGTCCATGGCCGTTGCCCAGAAAAAGAGGTTTTTTCACTGGTTTTTGGAATTCCCAGAGGTCTTCAATAAAGGTGGTTTCGATTGTGTTTTAGGAAATCCGCCATTTTTGAATGGATTGAAGATTTCAGAGTACTATGGAGATAGTCTAAACCTTTATCTAGTTACCCAATTCAGAGGGGCATCTAAGAAAGTTGACTTGAGCGCTTATTTTTTTCGAAGAAACTTTGAGGTTCTCAATCCAGAAGGTTTTATGGCATTGATAAGCACGAATACCATTAGTCAAGGAAAAACAAGAGAAGGGGGGCTAGAAATAATCTTGGATTCAGGGGGCGAAATCATCTTCGCGATGAAATCTATCAAGTGGCCAGGAGCTGCAGCTGTTATTATCTCTCTAGTTGGAATCTATAAAGGAGCTAATGATTTACCATGTTATCTTAATAGCAACCTTGTCGATAGAATCAGTTCGCTTTTGGAGGATGAAGCGTTATCAGTGACTCTTCAAAAGCTTGCATCGAATCAGCGCAGATGTTATCAGGGCTCAAATCCTTACGGCAAAAGATTTGAAGTTTCATTTGATGAAATGAAAATCATACTCGATGATGACCCAAAAAGTGCAAGCGTTATCCAACCGTACATCGGTGGTAAAGAATTGAACTCAAGAGTAAATAAGAATTCAACGAGATGGATTATCAATTTTCATGAAAGGTCATTAGAAGAAGCAAGTCAATTTCGTGGTGCAATTGAACATGTTCGTCAGTATGTTAAACCAGAAAGAGATACCAGGAACAAAGAAAAGTACCCAAGATTGGTGAATGAATGGTGGAAATTCTGGCATTCTCGCCAAGCTCTTTATAGTAACTTGAAGGAGCTTGGTCTTTCTAGAGTTTTTGCAAGGTCTAGGGTGTCCAACATACACATTGTTGACGAATTGGAAATCGAATGGACTTATTCCGAGGCACTTATCGTCTTTTTGTTCGACTCAGACGCTTATTTTGGAGTCCTTCAATCTGATATTCACGGACTCTGGGCTGAACGCTACGCTTCTACAATGAAGAACGATACACGTTATGTTGTGTCTGCATGTTTTGAGACTTTTCCTTTCCCGAAAGACTTCGAACACGAATTATTGAAAACGGCTGCGGAGTTACTAATAGTACGCGCAAGAATTCAGGAAGAAACTGGTTTAGGATTGACCAAGATATACCGATTGTTTCACGATTCTGGCGAGAATACTTCTCAATTAATTGAAAAAATGAGAGGTCTACATCAAAAACTAAATAAATACACACTTATGTCATACAGATGGAGTGATATTGATATTGAACAAGATTTTCACCAATTAGACAGTCTTCCAGAAAAGGACAATATCCGATTTACCATAAGTCCACTGGCAAGAAAGGAAATACTCAAAAGACTTCTCATCCTGAACCATGAATTATACCAGCAAGAAGTTGCCCAAGGACGACATTCCAGAAAAAAAGCTGCATCAAAACCAGATAAGAAAGGTTCCAGAGTGGAGGAAGACCAAACCGTGTATCGAACCCCTAAACTCTTTGAGGAGCCAAATCTATTCAACCAAACCCAGACTTCAAATGAGATAACCAAAGGCTCTAGCATCAAATTAGAGCCTGAAGGAAAAGATGCAGCTTGGTTCTCAATAGGTGTCGCAATTGAAGGAACTCAGAAGCTTGGAGAAGACAGTGCATTAGCGAAGAAGCTTATCGGCAAGAAGGCTGGTGACTTTGTTGATTTTGGGAATGGGTTTAAGGTACTGGAGGTGAGATGAGCTATAATCTGGAGGAAATATATGCTGTCGCGGGTCGAAACGATTACACTGCCCTCGTTTACTTCAGAAAAGGTTCTGAGGCTCGCAGATTGTATGGGGGTTTCATTTGTGTGGTATTTATTTACACCCAACGAGAGCGAGAGCAACTCGACCAGGCTATTGCAGAAGAAAAGTCAACCATTGGTTGCGCCAAAGCTCGTTATCTGGGTTTGGACTTAGACGAAAAGCTTCAATCAAAGTTGCTGGCGGATGGGATTTGCTCTGATGAAATTCTAAAGATAAATGCCTATCTGCCACCTCAATCAAACACCTTTCATTCAGAAGAAAAAAGACGAATTAGGGAGATTAAAATTCCGATGAAGAGAATGCCAAAAGGTAGGGATTTGGACTGGATGTATGGGTTTAATAAGCATCAAGTAGAAAAGGGAATAGCTTTAAATCCATATGACAAGGCGTTTTTTCTGGCCATGAAATATTTCTATGAGCCTGATGAGCTTTCACAGAAGGAGTTGGATTCTATTATGTCAGAAGATATTTGGCTCAATGAAGATGTGGAAATGTCCTATTTAGAGATTTTGGAAATGCGCGAGGAATTAACGGAAGCCCAAGATTCTCGCTACACTGAGTTAATTCAACAGCAAATAGAACGAAGGAGACTGAAACTTGACGAGCACCTAAAGAAATCTGGAAGTAGTTGGAAGAAACTTTTAAAGGAAAATCCTCAGCAAGCCAGTTTTCTGCTTCAATTTGTTTGTCGTTTCAACGACAAGACACTCAACGTGCTTGGCTCTCCTACTATCTACCTTGACATAAACGGTGTGCTCCATGTATACCTGAGACACGCAGTAGAATTTCAAGTCAACAACCAATTTGAGCATAAGGACAATTTCCAATGGAACCTCAAAGCTATCATGATGGTGATGGAGAAAATTGTCCAGAAGCACGAAGAGGAAATACAATTTGCACTAAACGAAAACCCTGGTCAACGATACAGTAAGTACGGTGACCATAGTATTTATTTCGAAGGTGACTACTACACATTTCATATTGAGTCTGATGGGAGAGTGAGTACGTTTCATAAGAATAGAAAGAAAAAGGACTGACTGGCAGGCATATTATTAGAAAATGAAAGAACTAGAATCACTTAAAAGCATATTCAAAGACGGCATATTCAAGATTCCTGACTATCAGCGTGGCTACGCATGGTCCGAAAAGCAACTAGTGGATTTCTGGGAGGATATTTTAAACCTTCCAGAGAAAAAGAGGCATTACACGGGTGTATTAACACTAAAAAAGGTTGAATCCAAAGTGTGGAGCAAATGGAATGATGAAGTCTGGTTAATTAAAGACAAGGGCTATAAACCCTATCACATCGTCGATGGTCAACAGCGGATGACGACGGTGGTGATATTCATTCAAGCAATGATTGAGATAGTTCAGGGCTTGCCTCAAAACAAGGACAAGAAGCTCAATGACATTTACATAGGCTCCTACAGTTTAAAAGAGATTAAAGAGACCTACCTGGTAATATCTCAACCCCCAAATTTCATAATCAACACATACTTGTTTGGCTATGAAAAGGATAATCCGAGTTTCAAATTCTTGAAGCATAAGATTCTAAAGGAAGAAGGGGGAGGGAAGATTGAAGAGACGTTTTATACTCTGAATCTGGAAAATGCGAAACTATTTTTTATCGACAACATTAGGAAGGTCCTCAATGAACAAGGATTAGAACAGTTAGAAGTCTTGTTTCGGAAGGTCACTCAAAACCTGATGTTCAACAAGTACGAAATAGGCGATGATTTTGATGTATTCGTTGCTTTCGAAACGATGAATAACAGGGGCAAGCAACTGTCGAATCTTGAGCTTCTGAAAAACCGTTTGATATATCTGACAACACTCTATGAGTCAGATGAACTGGGGAATGAAGAGCGAATTGCCCTACGCAAGAAAATCAATGATTCCTGGAAAGGGGTTTATCATCAGCTAGGGCGCAATAAGGAAAGAAAGCTGAATGATGATGATTTCCTAATAGCGCATTGGATTATGTACTTCCCTTACACCAGGCAAAAAGGAGATGACTATATCAAGTTCCTTTTGGAGGACATGTTCACCCCCAAGAACATTTTCAAGAAGATTGAAATTGAGGTTTCTTCCTTGAAACTGGCAGAGGAAACAAGAGAAGACTCTTTTGGCGATGAGGACCCCGAAGAAAACGACAACGATGTCGAAATCGAATTAATATCTAAACTACAGCCTTAGAAGATTGAAGAGTACGTCAAGAGTTTGGAAACATCGGCAGTGCATTGGTACAACACGCATAATCCCGTAGATAATCCTGAATTGACAGCAGATGAACAGTTATGGATTGATAGGCTAAATCGAATAGGGATAGTCTATTTCAGACCTCTAATCACAGCTTCTTTCATTGCACCTGATGTAACAGCCGAAGAAAGGGTTAACCTATTCAGGCACATTGAACGTTTCATTTTCATTGCGTTTAGGATGGGTAGAGCGTTCTCTTCTTATCGAAATAGTGAATTTTACAGAGCAGCAAGAAGATTGCGACTAGGTGAGATGACTATTGATGAAATCATTAGCACCTTGGATGAAAGGATGCATTGGTCATTTTACACCAATGATGACAAGACATATTTCGACTACAGCCATTTCCAGAAGTATATCCAGAAAAAGTTCCAAGGTTCTGGTGGCTTCTATCAATGGAATGGATTGAGGTACTTTCTTTACGAATACGAGTTAGATAAAGTGCAGAAGAGAGGCATTGTTAAGGTGTCCAGGGATTCCTTCTTCAGAAAGCATCCTAAGGACAAGGTTTCCATCGAACATATCCTTCCTCAAACAGCAACGCACCAGTGTTGGATTGATGATTTCAAGGATATCGAAGAAGAGAAGATGGAATACTTGACCAACTCACTTGGAAACCTTTTGTTACTATCCATGAGCATCAATGCGAGCTTGCAGAATGACTGTTTCCAGGATAAGAAACAAGCGAAGTTCAACGATGAAGGTGAGAAAAAGCGCATGGGATATAATGACGGTTCACATTCGGAGATTGAAGTCGCAGAAAATACCAAGTGGACCCCACAGGAAATTGTTGACAGGGGTATAGACTTACTTTCCTTCATAGAAAAAAGGTGGGATATTGAATTTGAGTCTGAATCTGATAAGCAGGAACTGCTGTTCCTCACTTTTCTTTCTGAATCAAAGGACCCAGCCGAAAGCTCTCAGGCGGTCTAGTGATTTTGCAAGTCGGTACACTTCATATCAATCAGTCTTTGATATGACTGCATGAGCGGTCTGTTCCCTCAGTGGGTCGGCCATGAAACCTTTTTCTGATTTCAACGTACATTCTAGTGTATCCTATGAGGTTACGAGAAAGAAATATGAAGGTTACATAAATCACGAAACTTTTTTCATCCTGACTCGTATATTTTACTCAGAAGGGCACTTGTAGTTTGGACAGCCCTTTCTTTTTCAGATGATTCGGACAAGGTCTAATCTGACCTCTCATCTGGAGTTTACAACATAGCAACAGCAACATACATCGAAGATGATTGTCTTCGACCTCCATTGGTAATTCAGGTAACTCGCCCTGAAGGAGAAGAAGCGGGAGTTTTTAATCAGACTCTTTGGAGTCGTAATACGCTGTTGTTATGAAAAACAACCAAATCTATATAGGAAATTGCCTGAAACTAATGAAGAACCTCCCAGACGGGAGTTTAGACATGGTCCTTTGTGACCTTCCTTATGGTATAACAGAATATCCATGGGACAACATCATACCTATGAAACCTCTTTGGGATGAATACCCAAGAGTTACAAAACCAAATGCTGCCATAGTCCTATTCGCCAAGCAACCTTTTACGACCGACTTGATTAATGCGCCGCGCGATTTACATAGGTATACCCTTTATTGGGAAAAAGCACAAGGGGCGAATTTCCAAAGCGTTAAATGGCAACCTTTTGCTACCATTGAGGAGGTGTTGGTGTTTTATAGAAAGCGACCGACTTATAATGCTCAAATGCGGAAGGGCGCTACATATCGCAACCATCGTCGAAAAGAAAACGGGAAAATGGTTGGGCACAATGGTGGAAAAAGGAAAGTGACTTTTACAGAAAATGAAGGAGTTCGTCACCCTGGGAGTTTAATACCAATTCCAAGAGGTAAACGAGAACGCAAGTTTCACCAAACACAGAAGCCGTATGCTCTAGTTGAATGGTTGCTCAAGACTTATTCAAATGAAGGGGATTTAGTCCTTGATAACACAGCAGGTTCTGGTACAACAGGAGTTGTTTGTCGCGATTTAAATCGTGAGTTCATATTGATGGAAAAAGACCCTGAGATTTTCAAAGTAATGGAACACCGTCTTTTTGGCCGCGAGGCCGCCTAGGAGCAATGCCTTGAAGCTTTTTCATGAACATATCGCCCCGTGGACATCGGAAATTCTGGTGTGGCTGACGTCTTTCGTAGATTCGAGAGTGCGGAAAGCCGCTTCAGAAAAATCGGCTATGCCAATTATCCAACGGGACTTCTTCACGGTTAAAGAACTTGGTCAAATCCTCCCAGGAGCTCCCATTCATTCTGACACAATTAGACGGTGCATACGAAAGCATCGTCTCCAATACCAGGGAATTGGTTTCCGAAAAGCTAAGCTGTATAGGATAAAGCAATTTGAAGAGGCTTTTGAACGTGAAGCGAAGTCGAGTGGAGCAAGCCTAGCTTCAACATCCGAATCGAATAGTCCTTTTACAAGAGTGGTGGCTCGCAGGAATAAGTCGCGTAAGGCATCATAAGAGACTCTTGTTTATTTTAGAGATTAAGAA
>Ga0208903_1001028_pt1 | contig 17263 bp, 26 predicted proteins | sample AntAceMetag02UKJ_FD_184769 | JGI IMG/M metagenome (GOLD analysis project Ga0208903, IMG submission 184769) | Saline lake microbial communities from Ace Lake, Antarctica - Antarctic Ace Lake Metagenome 02UKJ (SPAdes) (version 2) | ecosystem: Environmental > Aquatic > Non-marine Saline and...
AAGTGTATCGAAGAGATTAAGAAAATAAGATATTCAATAGAGGACTACGATGGGTTTGTCCTGAATTAGGTTAACTAAGTATATAGTTCCCTTATTTTAATAAAAGAACATTTTTCGAATAATTGTTCTGTTATTTTGGTATCAAAGCTCACATTTATTGGGCATCCGAAGTGATCCGACAGTGCCTTTATGGTAGGAGTACACATTATGAAATTACCAACAGCATAATCAATGTGTTGGTGTATGTAATAATCGGATATGTTCATTGTTTTAAAAATGTTATTTCGTGTAAATTCCTACTATCCAAGATCTGGTATCCAGCATTTATGAATTTCGTAATTATGGCATTTGTGTCCTTACTCGTTTTGTCCGGTATACAATGGTGATGAAACTCGATACATATTTGTTTAACACCTATTAATTCATCAATAACATTATACTCAGAACCCTCTATATCAATCTTTATGAATGATGGGTTATACTTCTCTCTAAGTGTCTTTATAGACACACAAGGTGTTTCGTATGAAGTTCCGTTACTAACAACCGAGGTGTGTTCATTGAATACAGATTCACTCACATGGTCTTTGTTACTATTCTTAAAAAGTGTTATTGATTCCACACCATCTTTTTCGATAGCCGACTTTATCAATGTGATGTTATCATATTGTTTCAATTTACTCTCCAAGAATTTATGACTTTTGACCGTTGGATCGACTTCTATAATATTAACTTTCTTATGTCTCATCAATGCTTCTTCGAACGTGATGTCTTCTCCGGCTCCCCACATATAATTGTATCACCGTCTTTTATAGAGTCTAGGTCAATAACCCAACCACCGTACTGTGTTCCTAAAAATTGTTTATTCATTTAAGTTCGTTTATTATTGTTTTATGTAAATTTTCATTACTGAAGTATTTCTCATAAGTCTCGGTCATGTAATCATGGTCAAGTTTTGTATTTGTGAGAATTGATTCTATTTTATCAAGTGAGTTCTCCGGGATTGACACAGACATCCTATCCCAATCAACTACATCCTTCATAGGTGGTTCATATCCATCAGCTATGAACACAGGAAAACTACCCATAGACATACTTTCAAATGTCCTGACTGATGATATACCAGTACCTCTTGGGCATAATGAGAATATAGAATTGCCTAATGTTTCAATGTATTTATTTTTGAATGCCGTATCATTATTTTCCAATCCCCAATGTTCCCCACTATTATAACAAGTGTCATATAATTCCACGATTCTCCTTCTAGTTGGGTGTGTTGTTACCGATCCAATAAATGAGAAAGCCATCTCTTTGCTTTCGGATATTAGACTCTTATCTTGACTTACGGCATAGTGTGGTATAGAAATGAATCTATTATCAATGGATGCGTGTGGTGAGAATATAACATCACTACGTTTGAAATTAAGATTAGGTACGTGTATGTGTTGACATACAAAAACCCGTCTAACTTTACTCTTAGTCTCACTAATAACCATATTCGTGGCTTCAATACCGATATTGTTTATTAGATGGGCTAGTGGTAAATTGATTAGTTCATAATCATCACTTATTTGGTCCCTATCTCTTTCCAATAAGTCGAACATGGTTTCTTCTGTACTTATATAAGGACAGAATTCAAGGCCGTGTATTTTGTTATATATCATTTAGTTTATTCATTTTTTCCTTAGTCATATCAAGGAGTTTATATTTATTTTTTAATCCAATCGTCCAGTTAGCATGATGTGTATATATGGGTTGTGTGAGTTCAAAGTCTGCACCCATCCATTGTTGTGCTCCAGTTGCCATTGCTACTGTAAAGAACTTATTCGATAACAATCCCCACTTAATTTGGTACTTGTGTATAATATGATTGATAACTTGTTGATCATCAACCTTCTGATTCATAACGTTCTTCAGTACATCTCGAACGTGCTTGAAAAAGTTGAGTACTGTATCTGATTGCTTACACACAAAGAACCCAGCACATATACAAGTAACGTCACTTTGGAATTTGATATCAAAGTCGCCAAGTTCAGTTGTGATTTCAGTTGAGAAGTCTGAGAAGAATTGTATATCACAATCAGCAAACACCAATAGTTCGTTATCATTTACATCGATATTGTTTATGATATGATTTATCTTTTCCAACATGGCATTTGAAAATCCATCTGATCCATAATCACCAGACACACATATTTGCTCAATCTTATTGAGTATAAGTTCAAATGATTGTGTTAGATATTTGTTATAAGAGTCTAAGAAATAGTTTGTATACATTTCTTCGTGACTGTCTGAATAGAATGTTAATAGTTTCATACTTGTTGTTTATTTTTTTACCAATAGCAACCGTTTTCAAACATTTTATAATTGGCTGGTCGCTCACCACCATCAGCTTCTGTCCAATGTTCATTATATAATGCTTGAACTTGTTGGTTACTATTCCATCTCGAACCCTTTATGCCAAAGAGTAATTGAAGTCCTCCACCGATATAGATGGCTGAACGGTTCATTTCGGTTTTAATAAAATCAACCAGTGGAAGTCCATAACTACCACACCCAAGTAGAGCTATATCAAAATCCACACTTCGTATCTCATCCTTCATATAGTCAAGACTTTCTTTCCAATTCTCATGTGGTCCAACACCACCGATAGATTGAATAGATTGTATCACTGTTAAATCAAACTCAGGTAGTATGTTACTATCCGGGTATATCAACTCACGTTTCTTATACTGTGATACTATACTATCTTTGAACGGGTGTATAACCAATACCTTCTTACCCTTAAGTGATTGGCTCCACGGGTCTTCAAAATAAAACGGTTCGATGCCTCGATTACTTATCTTTATAGAATTTGGTGTGTATTTCTCAAAGAGATAATCTTGTGCATCATTTATCAATGAGTGATCCCACCGAACAGTAAAGTCAGATGATTCCAATGCTGATGAGTATAACTCAGCATATTCAGGAATACCACCATCACCATAAAACCCAGCAATGCCTCTCAACATACCTTCAACTTGTTGTGGTAATTTCCCAAATTTATCCAGGTAGAATGTTGATAGTGTTTCACCACCGATACCAACTCGTGTTACAGAGAACACTTCATCATTATCAATCTTGTTTTTTATCAGTGAGTTACCCTCTTCATTACTTCGTACCATTCGTTTCTTTTATTTTTTTATCCCTCGTATAAGCCACCGCTTGGCCCAGACTCTGTGGATTACATAGAACATTTTCGGATATCTCATCCATCGTATCATTTGTTTCAACAAACATATAATTACCCATTAGTGTTTCGTTTTGAGTATATGTTCGGTGGTTTGATGTGTGTAGGTGAAATGTTTTTATCAACTTAGCCGGATTAGTTGTTTTTAATCCAGAGTTGTTGGCATCGAAGGCAATTCGATTATCACAACCAGGCTTACCCATAAGGTAATCGGAATCTTTGAATTCAAATGGACTTAGATAAATCCAGCAGTCTTGTGAGTATGACCAATCCCAGAGTTGTGCTCGACCATCAGGTAGTATATCCCACCGTGATAGAGCCAAGAACTTACCATCTAAATTTTCTTTCGTAATGTGTGATAATGTTCCATCAAATATTATATCAGCATTCGATATAATACATATTTCATCACGGTGGTTTTCATTACAGTAATCAAATATGTATTTGTAAGTTGGTCTTTTATCAAGATGCTTCATTACAATTTTATCCGAAGTAATAATTAGTTCGGAGTTGTCCGAGTTGAGAAGAACAATCGTATTGATATGTTCATTCTCAATGTTCATTCTCAAACATTTCTCGTACTCCTTCTGCCTATCCTTGTTATCTGATAAAAAATATTCGGTTAGTAATATCATCCATTGGCTTTTCTTTTTTTGGTAACACGTACTTTCATCTCTTCTTTCATCTTAAATTATTAAACATTGAGTGTATTTTTTATTTGTTCATAAATATCCTCCTTACTTTGTAGATAATTAAATCTTATTAGTTTAATGTTGTTGATGTGACACCATGTATTTTTAATACCATCTCTTAATTTCGTGTCTATGAACCCATCCAGACCACCAAATATGGATACTGGTTTGAAATGTTGTATTCCATCAAATTCAATACATAGGTTTCTGGAAGGAATGTAAAAATCAAATCTGAGTTTGGATTTATTTTTACAGTCTTTCAAGATTTTGTTAAATATAAATAATATTTTATATTCATTTAATATATCATGTATGAGTATTTCCCCATAAGACATTTTGGACCGTTTATCAATTCCTAAAAAATCATACCAATCCACCCACCCATTATTCTTATATGTCCTCTCTGGTTTTTTGGGAATATTATTGGGTATTTCCATAAGATCCAAATCACGCCACTGTTTTGTATTTTTAAAATTTAGATTACGTGCCCATTTCTGAGATTCTTCATAAGTCTTATATTTGTTATCATTACAGTATATATTATCAGATTGTAAAAAATCAATCCAACTTATCCAATTTTTATATACCGAAGGTGGGCTATATGGTATTCTTATATCCAATTTAATAACATCCGAGATCCTGTTAGTGTAATCACTTTTACTTTTGAAATTATACTTTTGTATGACGGATTTACATTCCTCATATTTATAATATAATTTCATTTTTTTATAAACTCTCCCTCTAATAATTATTGACCATCCCTCCCATATATTGTCTGTGTAAAAAGTTGATGGGTTGGATGGTAAATATTTACCATTGTATAGATTATTTACTTTTCTACTAATGAAGTATTCCTCTCGTGTTGAAAGATTATTCTCTTTTATGTATTTTTTCAGTTCTGTATATGATATAAAATTCCCCTTATACCTTCTTCTTTTATTGCCCGACATACCCCACACAGTTTTCAATTTACTGTATATATTGGGGTATGTCGGTTCCCTTAGTTACCTTTTATTTTTCTATTCTGTTTGGATTTTGTTAAAATGATTTTTGATTTTTCGGAATTATAATCCAATTTTAACTTAATGATATTCTTATCCTTCTTAGGATTTTTGATGATGTAATCTGTTACCTCATCATCAACATATTTCTGTATAGCTCTTTTGAGCGGTCTAGCACCATACTCTTTACTATATCCAACATCTACCAGATGTGATTTCATATTATCGGTCAATTGTATATCATATCCGATTACATTAGCTCTATTTATTGTCTTGTTTAGTTCTATTTCTACAATTTTCAATATATCTGTTTTTTTGAGATCATTGAAATAAATTATATCATCTAGTCTATTTACAAACTCTGGTGGGAATTTATTTTTGAGCTCTTTACCTAATGTTGATTTCATATTATCATCAAGTGAATCCTCATTATATTTGGTGTTGAATCCAATGCCATTTCCGAAGTCCCTAAGCTTTTTGGTACCAACGTTTGATGTCATTAATATAACTACATTTTTAAAACTAACTTTACGGCCATGTGAATCAGTCATATGGCCATCATCAAAAACTTGTAGGAAAAGGTTAAAAATATCGGTGTGTGCTTTTTCGATTTCATCCAATAGTATAACTGAATATGGTTTTGTTCTCACTTTATCGAGAAAACTACCATCATCATACCCAACATAACCGGGTGCTGCTCCTTGTATTCTTGTGATGGAAATTTTTTCCATAAATTCGGACATATCCAGTCTCAATAGAGAATCCTCCGAATCGAACATATACCTTGCTAATTGTTTAGCTAATTCTGTTTTACCAACCCCACTATTACCAATTAATATACCTGTGAAAATTGGTTTGTTTGGGTCTTTAAGACCAACACGGCTTCTCTGAATAGCCTTCACGACTTTCTGAACAGCTTCATCTTGTCCGATAACTGTACCAACCAATGCTTCTTGCATTGTTGCTAGTTTTTCATTTTCATCAGCATTAACCTTATTCAGAGGAATTCCACTCATTACTGATACCACTTCAGATACATCACTTTCTTCAACTGGTTGTCTAAGATGTTCTGATATCTCATGCCATTTGTCTTTCTCAACATCTAATTGTGTTTGAAATTGTTTCTCAACATCCCGTAGCGTTGCTGCCTCTTCGTATTTCTGACTCTTTATAACATTAGTCTTTTTCTCTCTAATATCAATTATCTTTTTTTCGAGTTCAATTATTTCTTTTGGTACAACGATGGTTGAGATATGAACTCTAGCACCAACCTCATCTAATGCATCAATTGCCTTATCTGGTAAGAAACGGTCTGGAATATATCTATTTGTTAATTCAACACAAGCTTTGATTGATTCGTCCGAGTAAGTTACTTGGTGATGCTTCTCATATTTGTCTTTGATATTGTGAAGAATTTCAATAGTTTCTTCTGGTGTTGCAGCCTCAACCATAACTTTTTGGAATCTACGAGCGAGTGCTCCATCTTTCTCGATGTGCTTTCGATACTCATCAAGAGTGGTAGCTCCTATGATTTGAATCTCACCACGAGCAAGTGCTGGCTTTAACATGTTGGATGCATCTAGTGATCCTGATGAACCACCAGCTCCCACCATCGTATGGATTTCATCGATGAATAGAATAACGTCAGGGTTTTGTTCAACCTCATTCATTAAAGCTTTAACACGTTCTTCGAACTGTCCTCTGTATTTAGTACCAGCGACCATTGCTGCTAAGTCTAACATTACAACTCTCTTATCAAATAGAATCCGAGAACACTTCCGTTCGATAATTCTAAGAGCCAATCCCTCAGCAATTGAAGATTTGCCGGTATTGTGTGAGTGTATACCATTTGAAATATAAGAGTGTTGTGTACTCATAACTTCCAAATCATATGTATCACCTAATCCAATAAATGTTATCGACTTAACTTTAAATACACCATCTGTTGTTTCAACATAATCTTCATTGGTTATGTTTCCAAGTCTGATCCAAAAGTTGTTATCGAGTATTTCAATATTTTCATTTACTTCACTATCAGTTTGATTTTCGGTATTTAAGATTACTAGATGGTCACTAGACCCTTTGAGTTTAAATCCATTTTCCAACTCTACCTCATATATTGATTTATTACTCTTTTTATACACATCACCAATGTTTTCAAATCCACCCGGTGTGAGTATTGAGAATTCACCATCCTCACAGTTCACATAATCATATAAATCTCTTATACGTATGGAAATTTCATCTCCAATTTTCATGTTATTTATTTCAGTTCCCATAATTTCTTTTTCGTAAATTATCATATTGTTCTTTTATTTTACTTATTATTAATTTGTAGTCATTCTCATATATGAAGTTTAAATTATTATCAACACATATTTGTTTTTTCAACACATATCTATCGGTATAGTCTTTACATATTTTGGTATTATGTTTATGCATATAATCACTCTTAAGAAAACCCATATATTCTACATAGACATCTATATCCTTTATATAAAAGTCACATACAAATTTACTATTTGGGTATTTCTTCTCATATGTGTAATTAATACTTAGTTTATTTAATTGTTTTGATATGAAATATTCACCATTACTTCTACAGATATGTCCATTGTAATATCTTATATTACCAAACCTAGTCGGTATTATACCATATTTTTTAATTATTTTAACTTTTAGTTCATTTTGTGTAATTAGGAAAAATTCCTGTAATATTTTAGAATTAAAAATATAAGATACTTCGGATAACGAATATATATTTTTATTTTGATAAATATAGTCTATGAATTTATCTATATTATTATTACTATACTCAATTGCATCACTTATAAATTCATTGTTTTTATAAAAGTTTCTATAAATACAACTATTTATATCTAAAATTTTCAAAGAGGAACTATCTTTCTCTGGGTAATTTTCCTTTTCATATGATTTATTTAATGACTCTATCCATTTTTGTTGTCTGTTTTTCCAGATTTTCACACCATTGATTTTGCCATGTTTATTTATACAGATTTCTTTACTAAAAGTTTTTTGTCTCTCTCTCAATTTAAGTTTTGACTCTTCGTATGTGAATCCTTTTTTTATGTAATATTCCAAATGTGTGTTTTTTGTTGAGCACCATTCGGTGTAATTTTTTCCCTTCATTTCTTTAGATTTCTTAGAAGAAATGAGAGCTCTCTTTTTTTGCTCTTTACTTATTTTCAACACACTTTCTTCTTCTGTCCATCCCCTAGAAGTCCAATATTTAGAATTTAAAATAGTTTTATTATAGAATAAATTTTTAATATCATCTCTAAGTTTTTTAATACCACATACATATACATTATTTTTGTAATAATTATTTATTTCTGTGTTATTAATCAAATACCCACTTTTTATGTTTCGTATTAATGATATTACCCACTTTTCAAAATCCACAAATATATCAAATTGTAAATTATCCGATCCTTTAATATTTACTAACATATAATAATCTATAATTTTGGTCAGGTAATTACCAAGACCTGATATACTATATATTAATTATCTCATGTCCGTTTTCATCAGATATCTTTTTAATTGTTATTATGGTATTACCATCAACACACCCTGGCTCACCAATCAATACTGGGTTATTCTTTTTTCTTCTAGATAAAATGGTTGATACTCTTTCAATTTCTTTTTCTCGACCAACAATTGGATCGAGCTTTCCTTCGATTGCCATATTTGTTAAATCTCGTGAGAAATTATCTAGTACCGGAGTTTTTGAATTTTTGAAGTTCTTACTTTTTCCTTTACTATCACCACTATATTGGTTATCGTCAAATTCATCATCTCCATCAACAGCATTGGTGATAGTGTGCTGTTTCTTATTATATTTTTCGTTATTATCCATGTTAAATTATATTTGCTTATTGTTATTGTTAGTTTTTATATTATTTTCTTCTTTTGAAGTTGATAGAATATCCAAAATTATATCATTTCTATGTTCTTTTAATGGTTTGGATCCATTGTAGTCAGGTTTTATATCCATCATTATAAAACCTTTATCTATATCAAAAAATGTTATTATACAACGATAAAAAGTTCCAAGTGGATAACGTATATCAAATTTATATTCGTTGGAATTACTAATCTGTCTATCGAATCTCTTTACTAAAAACTCCTCATCTACTTTATTACGGTCAAATTTTACATGTATTGATGTGTGTGGTAAAAATCCATTCTCGGCAAGTTGTTCTTTAACTTCAATAGTTTCATATAGAAATCCTTTACCATCTATTAATAAATTTTTCAAGCTAGTCTGTAATTTTTTAAGAATCCTCTAAGAAAAACATTCTTATCACCACCCAACATATCTCTCCATTCTTTAGCCATTTTCAACTCATCTAGTTTATCAGAGGTTTTGAAATCTTCATACTTGAAATTACCATATGAATTTTTAGCTTCTGTAATAAAATCCTTTGACCCATTCTTATATACATACTTTACAAATGTAGGAAATTTTTCTTCATTAAACACTCTTTCGTCAACAATAAAAACAACAGCAGTTAATTGGTCACCCAAATCGGGCTCATAAAATTCAGCCAACTCGACACTATTTTTCTTGAGTTCATCTAATCCTGTATTCATTGATCCAGGATGTGTTACACTCTTATTAGTAGTTCCACCATTGAGTACTATTACCGTCTGCCATTTATCGGCCCACTCATCATAATTTTTTTCCATTTCCAAAATCCTATCAGAGTTTGGATATTTCTTAATTAGTTTCTTGACTAACTGGCCATATCTAACTAATCCATGAGAAAACTGTATACCACTTTGTATTCCAGTCAGTTGGTATGGAGTCATACCATACATTCTTAATTCTAATTCTTCTTTCATAAATTAATTTAATTTTTCAGCTAGACTCAGGTTGGAAAAATCTCTTTGGCCAGTTACCTCAGTTATCATTTCATCGGAGATGTGTTCCGGGATTTCAAATTCATATTCTTTGTTGGGCATCTCAAGTTCAACCATAACAAGGTCAAATTCCATATATTGATCCACTTCCCATTTATCAACACCATTCATATAGATATGTCGTTTCTTATGAATGTAATAAGATTTATCTGATTCACCACACTTTTCTACAAAATCATTATACACATTTGGTGATATATGATTCTCATTCTCTTCGTAAGTCATTTCATCAACAACGCTCTTGATAGTTTTTATAAAATCGAATGATTTATCACCATATGTTATTTTTCGAACTCGTTCGTAAATACCATCAACTTCCATGTACCATTGTTTGATATCCAAGACATCATTTGCTGGTTCAATTGGTAATCTTTTGAGTAACCACTTTCTTTCTATTTCTAACATATTAGTAATATACGGATTTTAATTGAAAGTTTAATATATAACATGTGAAATACTTAAAAAATTTTAATGAGAACATCGAAAGTATTGATGATAAAATAAGTTCGTATTATAAACAAGATAAATACGATGAATTACAAAAGAGGTATTTTACCTTGGATGTATGAGGGTGATCCGGTTGAGTGGAGTATTGATGTTGAAATAGATGATTGGGTAAATGATGATAATGTGAATATATTGATAGATGATTATTCAAAACGTGATTCTGATGATTATAATTATGGGATGGTACCCACCGATTTAATTATCGAGAAATTAAAACCAATAATTATAGAAATTGGTTATGATTCATTCGAAGAATGGAGAGAAGCTTATCAAAGTACAAATGATGCTGATCACGGTGATTCTCGTTTTCCTATTCTCGTAGGTTGTGAAGATGAGTATATACATGATGGGTGGCATAGATTTAATTATTACCTACATATAGGATTGACAGAAATTCCAGTTATTGAAGTATGAGATTTTTAAAAACATTTGAAAGTTCTACTAAACTAGAATTCACACAGGGTAATAGTATAGATGATAGAATATATTACTTTTCGACCAAGGCTTATGATTATCGTGTAATTGTTTATGCTAATCGTGATGGTAATCCACCATCATTTGGATTCAAGGCTAAGAGGAGTGGTTCTAGTGATTTCAATTATGACCAGTCAATAGTAACGAATGATAATCTTTACCAGATTATGAAAACTATACTGGATGTCATTGAATTCGATAGAAAGAAATATAAAGTGAAGTCTTATACAATAAGTAGTTATTCTAATAAGAAAGGATTACAACGTATGCAGTTCTATAAGAGGGTTTTGAGTAGAAGTGGATGGATTGTTGAGCCAACTGAGTATCCAACGTATTTCACAATTAGTAAGAAGAAATAATTATGTATCGAGAAGACTAACTAAATTATATACTCTGTTCCTTGCTTTATTTGATGTATCAAAATGTTCTGATCCATTTGGACCTCTATCCATATCATATGAGGAATAATCGGAACGACCTGGACTCCAACAACCCACATTATCATGTTCTAACACATTTATATCAGAACGGGTTTCGTTCCAAAGTATATCATATCCATTATAATTTGGCATGTGTGTTCCAGCACCTTCAATTTTACTATGTGTTAAAATGTTATCATTCTTAATGAATAATAACCCCTCTTCTCTAAACGCCTTGGTCATAATATCAATTTCTACAACATCAGTATTTACTTCCTTGTAACTACGTTGTATTTTATCAATATCTTTCAGTGCCACACAAATTCGGTATGGAATATCTTTTAAAAATCCCCCATGTAAATAATTTTTCACATCTGGGAATAGAAATATATAATCATGTTCGATTTGATTATCATACAAAAGTACATCCGATATTTTATAGATAACATCCATTATTCTAAAATGTCTTTTAATTTTTCACCTCTAACGAATCTTTCACAGTCAGTTAGTGGGTGTATAGTATAGTAATCTGAAAAATATTTTAATATCTTATTCATTTAGCTAATATACGAAATTTATATATACTACATGATTAAAAAATTTGAGGGGTATGATGTAGATTCTGGTAAAGGTGTAGTTGATGAATCATTATTAACTATTGAAGAAAAAGGTGTTAAGTTATGGCATTATTCTAATGTTGATATTAAAGACAGTCATATCAAACCAGGTCTTACACAACAGATGCACTCTCGTAGTGAATTTAAAGCGTGGGGTAAATCAAGAGCTTTCTTCTACACACATCCGGGTGGGTATAAAGGTGATAGTATTGGTATGAATCATAAATTCACATATATATGTCACATACCCTATGCTGAAATTTATGATAAAAGTTTGAACAAGGATGGGTTTGAACCAAATGAGGGTAATCATTTATTAAACTCTTATTATGATTTTACGAAATATGGTGGATATACTGCTTGGTCTTATAATCTATATGGTGATGTGAATAACCCTATTGTGGTTTCATTCATACCAGTTGAGATATCAGAATCTTATACAACGAGTGAGGGAGGTCTTAAAATTGAAAGGGATGAAGTAATTGATGATTATAAAATTGGAACTATAACATATAAAGAATTAGGTGATCGTGCAGAAAAAAAGTGGGATATTTATCAGAATGGTGGTTATTTAAAAACACTCACAAATACATATCTAAAAAGTGGTGGTGAGAGAAAAAATGGATTCGGTGGTAGTACTTACTTACACGATAAAGTTGAATTATTACCAGAGTTTAAAGATGATTATCTTTAATACTTTTTGAGTGTTGGTATAACATATAACCAATCTTCCCAGGTCATATTACCTTTTCGTTGATTACATTCATAGCAACAAACAGCTAGATTAGAATAATCATAACGATTACCATCTTTTTGATTGTGTAGTTCATGATCACAAGTTGCTCCATCTTCTGTCCGGAAACGTATTCCAGAGTTCATATGATATATTTTTAATGTTCCTTTATTACAATACTCACATCTAAGTGTGCCTTTCTTCTGTTCGTCTTCCAGAAACTGTTCGTTACTGAAAGTCGCCTTGTATATTTACGACCTGTGCATGTATAACAAGTTATCTTATTTGACTTATTCAGAAGGTTGAACTGTTCCTTTTCTAATATTATCGCATACAAAAACACTTTATACTTAGTATAGTTCTTCTATTTTTTCGTTGTGATCCAATATAGAGGAAAGTATCACTGAAGTCTGTGAAACGTTGTTCTAGTTTTAATTTGTATTGCATGTGAAAGTGGATACTTTCTTCTATATATTAAAGTATCCACTTTCACTATATCCTTACCAATTAAGTAACGGAATACCTCACTCCATATAATGATTGTATTTCCGATATTTTATCCAATTGCTCCCAAGGCATTGTATCATTACCATAGTGTCCATATTTAGCGGTGTTTTTATAAATTGGTTTTGTTAGGTCAAAGTAATCTATTATTTCTTGTGGAGTCATTGGGAATATTTTTTTAACAATATCATATAATTTTTCATCATCACATTCATTAAATGTATCAATATTTAATGAGGCTGGTTCAGCAACTCCAATCATATAAGCAATTTCCACTTTACACTTATTAGCAATACCAGAAGATACAATATTCTTGGCTATATGCCGACATAAGTAGGCTCCGGATCTATCAATCTTACTAGGATCTTTAGAGCTTAGGCTCCCACCACCAACTGGACAGTAAGGTCCGTATTGATCAGCTACTATCTTTCTCCCAGTCATTCCACAGTCCGAAACTGGGCCTCCGATGTTCCACTGACCTGCCGGGTTGATGTGTATTTTGGTATCATCATCAATCATACTGAAAATACTATCATGTAGTTCCATTTTGTTCTCCGAGATGAATAGTGTTAGTATTCTACGAACACTCTCAACATCTAGTATCGTGCTGTGCATAGTAGAGACTAGAATACTATCAATTCTATTACCGTTATCTGTTTCTTCAACAGTAACTTGTGTTTTGATATCAGGTCCGAGGTGTTTAATAGTACATACAAAATCTACCAATTTCTTGGAGATATGAATACCTAGAGGCATATAATTTGGAGTTTCGTTTGTGGCGTAACCAGTCATAAACCCTTGGTCACCTGCTGTTACGATATCACCAAGATCAACCGCTCGGTTGATTTCTGATGATTGTTCACCAACCAGGTTTATAATTGTTAGGTTTTTGTAATAGAATCCGTGTTCAGCATCTGTATAACCGATGTCTTTTACACATTCACGTACAACTTTGTTATAATCTATAGTAGTAGTTGATTTAACTTCACCACCAAGAACAACAGTATTATCTTTTACCATTGTCTCCACAGCCACTTTTGATTTTGGATCCTGTTCTAAGAATGCATCCAAAATTGAGTCTGATATAATATCACTCACTTTGTCTGGGTGTCCATAAGATACCGATTCACTTGTAATTAATCTTTTCATATTAAAATTCGTTTTAGTTACGTATTCTAATATTAAAGGATTAAAAAGTTTATTATTGAACCGAAATTTTAAGGATTTCGTATTGTTTTTTAGTTATGTTACTCTCTATGGTGAGTGTATAAACTCCCTCTCGTACAATTCTGAATAGTTCTTTCATGTTCTTTATTTTATGGTGTAACCATTAGGGTGATTGTAATCTTTTCGGGCCTTATTCCAATACTTACCACCAGACTTGTTTGTATTTGGCACCATCATCATAAAACCATCATCATACGATGATTTTAACAGCCTTTTTGATACTGGTGATTCTATGACATTACCATCTAAATCATAACAAGTGAATGTTGTTTTCTTACCGACAACCCTGGCTGTAAATGTGAATTTCTTTCTTTTCATTACTTTCTTTTTATTTATCATTTCGTTTTAAATATCTAAGTGGAACTTCTCTAAAGTCCGTTCCTTTGGTGGTTTCGATATACTATTCATAGATTTCAAGAAGTCTTTTGAGTTAAACATTACGGATAAGTCTTTTGGATTTTAAACCTTCGTAGTTCATTCTCATAGTGGAATAAATCTTCAGGAATGTTTTATCTTTTGTGTGTCCTCCATTACCCTCAAAGGTATTGGATTCAACTGAGAGTTTCCATTTCCAATACCGAGCAGTAACTTGATCAATAACTAATTTGAAAGATTCCTCTTTACATGTGAAAATAAATGTTTCGTTATTTGTTGTCATATTTTTGTTTGTTTAACGAATGTACGGATAAAGTTCCGACTGACCAACTATAATATTTTTCAAGACATTAAAAAATTAATATATAACATATGATACTTAAATATCAAGAATTCTTTGAAAAACTTGTACTCAGTAATTATGATGAGTATATGAAGTTGGTGGCTAAGGCTTATGATGATGCTGAGTCCTATGATAAATCTGAAATATATCGTTGGAAATCATTGAGTAATCACGCATATAAGATGTTTAAGAGGTTGAGTAGTAAGATTGATGTTGTATTTAGTACGATTGAAGAAGAGCATGATTCACATATTGAAATAGATGGTGTGGAGTATAAATTGATTACGATTGTTGATGATATTAATGGGCCTTACAAATCATATGAAGAAATGTTATATGATGTAAATACGAATAAAGTATTGAAGGTATCGATAGATTATTCGGATCATCCAGTATTTACAGTAGAAGATAATATTGTACTGAGAACTGTACACGATTATATTGTCCATATATTATCAGGAGTTGATTTCACTGGTAAGGGTGAAATTGCTGCATTTAATGCACATGCCAAAATGGCTCCGCCTGATGCAATCCCGGCAATATTCACCGAAGTTGTTGGTCAGGCATCTTACTTCATAACACATGGAAAATTCCCAGAACAAAAAATAGTTGTTCTAGATGGATTTGATTTTGATAAGGTCGGGTTTGTTGATGGGTATGATGTAGTGGGTAAGAAATTAAGAAAAACAGATGAAACATTTAAAAAAATATAAATTAGAGGTTCTAATACGTATAAATGAGGATGATCAATACTTGACATTGGATAATGGTGGTATTCCATTCATTCTAAATAATCGTAGTGATGTGTTCCAAGTATATAAAGACCATTTATCTTTCCCAGATGTTAAGAAGCATTTCGATGGAATAGATAAGAATTGATAGTTTCTGAGTCACACCTAACTGTAATATTATGACCATATATTTCTTCAGGAACAAATCGATTCTTATCTATTGACACGGAAATACCACTATCGTTTATATGACGGAACGTAAAACACACAAGTCTTTAGCTTGTGTGATGTAAGTGATAAAGGGGGTAACCATATAATAAGTATGGTAAAACATACATCGGCTGGGACAGTCGATTACAGACGCGGAGCAAAAATAAGACCTCATTGGCTAACCAAATTAATGGCAGTCCAATATTAAAAGGCATAAGCTATGAAACGTCCAAAAAGAAGGAATTTAATATATTCCCGAAACACATTAGTACAAATCCTAGTAAAAATAGTGATACAAACTTGAGTGTTATTAATTTTGTTTTGTAATTCATAGTGATAAATGTACGGATAATTATCTAGTCACCCAGTAATTCCATGATTTCCATCCAAGAAAAGCCAAAAAGTTTATAATTAACACTATGGTAATTGGGATAGGTGAGTTAATTACTGATGAAATACCTGATGGGATTAGAACAGCAATTACCCAGAAGAAAGTCATAACATTTACTGATTTCCGAGTAACGAACATTTCTAAAGAATCAGCTCGTTCTCTCCATAGTAATCTATTTAAAGCATTTGACATGTCTTTTCCAAAAGCTGGTTCGATATATGTTATACCATCCTTACCACCCACTTTAACCTCATAATCCCAATACCCTTCGTGTAATTTGGATTCACCTATGAGTTTACACTCGATAGCTCTTTTTCTGTCAAATTTTGCTAGTAACTTTTTCATTTTAATATCTAATAATTGATTTTGTTAGTGCAAATATATGTAAAAGTTTTGAATAATTGAAATTTAATATATAATAATTATGAATCACCTAATTAATTTTAAAGTATTTGAATCTAAATCTTATTTAGAATTAGCTGATTATGCTTGGTTATATTTACTTGTGTATCCATATGATGGTGTAATGTTTATATCGAAGTGGGTAGGTGATGGTCGTATGGGCAAAGGAACATCACCAGAAATTTCATTTAATAAATTCAATTTTATTAATATCGGAGATGAAACATATACTGTAAATGATATAAATATGGCTAAGAAAGTTCTAGATAAAGAATTTGGTGCCAAAACCTTTGAAGATTCTCTACGAAAGTCGAAATTATTACCTGCTCGTGAGAAATTTGATCACTTTTCTTATCCGATGAATAAAATACCATATGATATGTTCATGTACAAGAATCCGAAAATAGGTAAAGCATTTGATACAATAGAAGATAGATTTACTGATCATTGGAACTCACAGAGAA
>Ga0208903_1001034_pt1 | contig 17199 bp, 16 predicted proteins | sample AntAceMetag02UKJ_FD_184769 | JGI IMG/M metagenome (GOLD analysis project Ga0208903, IMG submission 184769) | Saline lake microbial communities from Ace Lake, Antarctica - Antarctic Ace Lake Metagenome 02UKJ (SPAdes) (version 2) | ecosystem: Environmental > Aquatic > Non-marine Saline and...
TGCTCCCTGTACCCGTACCGTAATAAGTTTCTGGCTGCATAAGACAATATTCTACTGTTGGTGCATTTTCGGAAGAAACATCCGAAAATGCACCTCCGTTACTATTTGAGGCATAGTTGTTCCAAAAAATACAGTTTTTTATGATTGAACCTGATGATTCCTCAATAGATATGCCACCGCCATAAGCAGCTGAATTTTCGTAAAAAGTACAGTTGACTATAGTCATATTCCTGTTCGTATAAATCCCAGAGTTTGAGTTGAATGAAAACACTGAATTCCGGATGATAGAATTGTTGTATGTCATCATTTCAACTCCACGACCTTTATTACCTGAAATGGTAGAATTAGTGAGCGTTATTTGGGAGTAAGCCGTTAATCCATTACCTACATTTTTTTCGATATGTACGTTTGTCATTACTGTATTTGCGTTTGCTTGAAGAAATAATCCCCCAACGATGCTGGCCGAATTGTTAATTATCTTCAAATTGGACAATTGTATATTTCCTGACCTTATATAAATTCCGCCTCCCACATATTGGAAAAACTTAAACCCATTAAAATCTGTTGAACTAGAACCATTCGCATTCCCTCCTTTAATAGTAAACCCATCTAATATGGCCGATGTGGCTGAGATGAACATGAAGACATGATAGGCATTATCACTATTATTACTTATGCTTAGCGTAGCACCATTTCCTGTGATGACATCATTGTCATCAAAATCGCCGCTAAGTATGGTTTCGTTTGCTAAGAAATCACGCTGTGAAAGTTCGTTTTCTGTGCCTGCAAAACCACCAAATATTTTAATATTAGTAATGAGGTGAAAACTCCTGTCTCTGAGATCAGCAGTGCTACCATCAGGAGCAGATGTAGGTTTATACGTCCCTGCGGCTACCCAAAGCGTATCGCCAGCTACGGCGGCATCCATGGCGACTTGAAAATCTGTGAAAGCATTGGCCCAGTCTACTCCAGTATTGCCGTTAGCCGTTGGGTTGTCGTCTACATAAATAACTTTGGCTTGGGTGGTGAAACAAGCAATGCTTAGCAAGACCCATAAGGCGTTTAAAAATAGTTGTTTCTTCATGGCTATAAAGTGGTTTGAAGGTTAATGAATAGATTCGGGTATTGGTCAAAAAGTAAAGCCTTCCGTCTTCTAGGAATGCTTAGTTTAAGGTCATTTTTTAGATGAATAAAGCCATCTTCAGAAATGCCCAAAATGAATTTTCTGTTTACTAAATGAGAGCGGTCAACTCGTATAAAATGACGCTCATCAAAAAGGCCCGCAAAAACATTCAGGGAATAGCCCGAAATCAGTTTTGAACCTTCTTTAAAGTACAGCGAAGTATAGTTAGATTCTGCCTGCAGATATTGTACAGAAGACATCGGAACACCGGTAAGAATTTTTGGCCAATTCATATAAATTGTTTTAGATTAAAAAACCTATGGTTTAACCTGGCCCATGATGGCCGCAGGAATTAGACGTTGGATTTTGCCTTAGCTCTAGCAATGTGAACTAATGAACACCAAAACAAAAATTTAGGGGGTGGACAAAAAGTGGACAATTAAAAAAAACTTCTTGAATGAGGTTTCAAGAGGGTTTTAAATGACGATAAAAATTTCAAAATCAAGAAAAGGATAGTAAATAACCTTGAATATCCGACTCCGAACTTAGATTTAGCTTCTTCCGCAAGCGATAACGGGCCTTCTTAATACCTTCATCCGTGATGTTCAGGGTGTCGGCAATGTCTTTAGAAGAGATGTTCATTTTCAAAAGCGAAATAAGCCTAATTTCACTTTTGGAAAATGATCCATGTTTGTCAACAAGCCGTTCAAAAAAACCTTGATTGAGACTACTGAATTCGGAAGAAAACTGCTCCCATAGCTCGTTATCCTGAGTATCTCTTTTAATTAAAGTTGTGATTTTATTTGAGGTCTTTTTTACAGTATCATCTACATTCAATTTCAAGGTTTCAACTTCCGTTTCTAAGGAACCCAAGAATTCATTTTTTCGAGCGAGTTGTACTATTTTGGTGGTTAGTACTTTTTGCTTGAACTCTAATTCAAGGTGAGCATTTTTCAATTTTTCAGCTTCAATGATCCTTTCTTTTTCGGCTATACCTACTTCTCGTTTTCGTTTCTGAGACATTCCAAAGATGATGGCGGCAGCTATCAGAAGTAGCAAGATTACCCCAATCGAAAGGGCCATTTTTTGAAGTCTGTCAAGTTTTGCGTTTGCATTCAGTACTTTGATCTGAGCGTCTTTTTTTACCGTCTCAAATTTCGCATCCATTTCCGCAATGATATTGGTATTCTCAAGGGAGAACAGGCTATCTTCTAGGGCCTTTACATGTTCGTAACTTGCTAGAGATTCTTCAAACAATCCTGCGTTCTTTTGTGCGAAAGCTAAAGATTCGTACGCATTTATGCGGCGGTGGTCGTCGTCTACTTCTTCGGCAATGGCTAGGGCTTTATTAGCGTATTCAATGGCCTTTGCATAATCTTTCTTCCCCGTGTAATTGTATGAGATGTTCCGATAGGCGTGTTCTAGGCTAGATCGGATTCCATTCTTATTATAAATGCGGATGGCTTCATTTAATAGTGCTATCGCCCGGTCGTAGTTTTTGTAATAGTCCAGGTAGATTTGAGAAAGATTGGCATTTAGGATTCCGATATTATATGTATTAATATTCGCTTCTTTAGCAAGGGATAGTCCTTTCAAAAAAGCCTCTTCCGCTTTTTTGAAGTCTTTTAAATCGCGATGGATAATGCCCAGGTTAGAATAGATGCCAAGTAGCTTTACGGTATCTTTTACAGATTGGTACACCTCTAATGCACGGTTTTCGTAGAGCAGGGCTTTTTGAGAATACGCTACATTGCCGTTTCGGCCACCTTGTAATTTGTACACTAGCCCCAATGAATTGTAGCAACCTGCCAATAACATGGTATCCTCGGCTTCTTCAGCAAGAGCAATGGCCTGCTCGAAAGATTTTATTGCTTCTATAAAACGACCCGTAATTTTGAAACGATTTCCCTGTTGTAGATGATACCGTGCGGTTATTTTTTTGTCTTTTAGATCAGCAACCAAGCGTTTTGAAATGGCTAAGTATTTTGCGTTAGAATCAATATTGATTTCACGGTACTCTTTGCTGATCTCGATAGCCGTTTCGGTGCGGGTACGCAGGTCTGTGGTATTTCGGTAAATCGTTTTTAAAGAGTCGAAGTTAGCCTCTTGCTGGGCATTACTGCCGAAACTTGCTAATAGGCATGTAAGTAGGAGAAAGATCCTCATTATATTGTGGTGCAAATTCGTACTTTTTTAATCACTCAGGACGTTTTGCATCCCTCCTGGTTTGAATCAATTTGAGGTGTTTTTGGAAATGCGAATCAATTTCTCCCTTCAATATTGCCAATTCTTTTTGAACAGCAGCCCTCCGCTGATTAATATTTTGTATTCGCGATAATTTGTCTTTCAATTTTTCCTCGTCCATTGGTACTCTATTTCTCAGTTCGCCTTCAATTTAGGTTTGTTTGTTAGGACGCAATAATTTTAGGGGTGGACAAAAAGTGGACACTTAAAAAAAGGCTCTTGAATTTAGTTTCAAGAGGGTTTTAAATGACGATGAAAATTTTGAAATCAAGAAAAGGATAGTAAATATCCTTGAATATCCGACTCCGAACTTAGATTTAGCTTCTTCCGCAAGCGGTAACGGGCCTTCTTAATACCTTCATCCGTGATGTTCAGGGTATCGGCAATGTCTTTAGAAGAGATATTCATTTTCAAGAGCGAAATAAGCCTAATTTCACTTTTGGAAAAAGACCCATGTTTGTCAACAAGCCGTTCAAAAAAACCTTGATTGAGACTACTGAATTCGGAAGAAAATTGGTCCCATAGTTCGTTATCTTGAGCATCTCTTTTAATGAGTGTTGTAATTTTATTTGATGTCTTTTGCACAGAGTCATCTACATTCAATTTCAACGTTTCAACTTCCGTTTCTAAGGAAACCAAGAATTCATTTTTCCGAGCGAGTTGTACTATTTTGGTAGTTAGTACTTTTTGCTTGTGTTCTAATTCAAGTTGAGCATTTTTAAATTTTTCAGCTTCAATGATCCTTTCTTTTTCGGCTATACCTACTTCTCGTTTTCGTTTCTGAGACATTCCAAAGATGATGGCGGCAGCTATCAGAAGAAGTAAGATTACACCAATAGAAAGGGCCATTTTTTGAAGTTTGTCAAGTTTCGCATTTGTATTCAACACTTTAATCTGAGCGTCTTTTTTTGCCGTCTCGTACTGGGTTTGCAGCTCCTCAATTTGCTTACTCTTTTCTAATTTAAATATGCTATCATGCACTGCCTGATACGCCGTCATTTCTTCGAAAGCACGGCCAGGCAAGCCTATTTTTAAATAAATCTTACTGGCTATTTCATGGCCGTTCTCCTGTAATTCAAGACTTTGAATTTGCTGTGCAAGGGCAATACCGTCTTTTATTTCTACCAATGCATTTTTATGCTCACCCAGAATATAAAGACTGTTTCCCAAATTTATTTTGATGTCTGCTTTTACTACCGGCATATTGAACTTTTTCTCCAATTCTAAAGCCCGTTGCAACTCTGCTTTTGCCTTCACATATTGGCCCGTGAGGTTAAATAATATACCCCGATTAGCAGCAAGCCCCATCACTCCTCTCTCAAAATTAAGTTCATGGGCTAACTCCTCTCCACGATCATAAGCCAAAAGTGCCTCCGGGTATTGCTTGCCATTTTTGTAAAGTATACCCAAGTTATTAAGAGCCTGAAATTCAATAAATTTTAAATCAGCCTTTTTAGAAATTTCAATGGCTTGACTTGCCATACTAATCCCCTTTTGAGTATTGCCAATTTTAGTATGAATAACAGACATCTGATTCAGGGCGTATGCTTGATTTTTTAAATCATTCAACCCTTTGCTAATAGCATAACATTCCATGCTGTTAATCATGGCTTCATCCAGATTGTCTATGTTAACCTGCACACTGGCAAGCCTTAAATAAACATTTGCCAGTCCACTGCTATCAGCAGTTTCCTTCAATAATTCTCTCGCTTCTTCCAATTGGCCTTGTGCCGAGCTATTATCTCCTGCATACACGGTAATCTGCCCTAGCAAACTCAGGTTTCTGCCCAGCCTTTTCTTAAAGGAGTGCTCCCGAGCCAGCAGAATAGACTTCTCCACAAAAAACTTGGCGGAATCATCTTGCTCTAAAATGAAATAGGTATTGGCCACATACGACAAGGCTTCAGCCTTATCTTTGGGCCTTTTACTTATTTCTAAGGCCTTAAATGCCCAATCTTTTGCCTTTTGCGGGTCTTCGTTCAGCAGTTCATCACTCTGTTTTAGTAAGTCATCAACTTGCTGGGCATTACTGCCGAAACTTGCTAATAGGCATGTAAGCAGGAGAAAGATCCTCATTATATTATGGTGCACATTCGCACTTTTTTAATCACTCAGAACGTTTTGCATCCCTCATGATTTGAATCAATTTGAGGTGTTTTTGGAAATGCGTATCAATTTCTATCTTCAATATTGCCAATTCTTTTTGAACAGCAGCCCTCCGCTGATTATTATTTTGTATTCGCGATAATTTGTCTTTCAAATTTTTCTCGTCCATCCCTAATTATTTCTCTGTTCACCGACAATGTAGATAAGTTTGTTGCGGTGCAAAATTTTTAGGGGTGGACAAAAAGTGGACATTTTAATAAAAAGTGCCTTGAACTGGCCCAAAAAAGACTGATTTTGAAAAGCTTTTGTGGTTTTAGACGAATTTAATACAGCTTATTAGGGTTTTGATAATCTATGGCTCCCCCTACGCTAAAATCACTCAAAACCAAGAAAATAAACTTCAAAGAGAGCTTTGAGGCTTTGAGATATATCCCACGTTTCTTTAAAAAAGTAAAAGAAACCAGCCCATCCCTCTTTTTCATCAACATTACTTTAAGGCTTATTGATGCTGCTTTGCCAGTACTCATGCTTTGGCTTGGTAAACTAATTATAGACGAAGTCATTTTACAAGTGAGTGCAGACCCTAAAGTCTTTGACCAATTGTGGGTGCTTATCGCTATCGAGTTTGGCCTAGCCCTACTCTCTGATTTATTAAAAAGAGGGGTCAATCTGACAGACGGCCTTTTAGGCGACCAATACTCCAATGCCTCCTCCATAGAACTTATAAAAAAAACTGCTGAGCTAAATCTTAATCAACTAGAGGATTCAGAGTTTTATGATAAACTAGAAAGAGCCAGAAGACAGACAACCAACAGGGTTGGTCTTATGTCCAATATCTTAACGCAGGCTCAGGACATTATCGTTATCCTTTCTTTATTGGGTGGCTTGGTGGTTTTTGAACCATGGCTTCTTGTGCTATTGGTGGTCTCTATTATTCCCACCATTATTAATGAAATAAAGTTTAGTGGCACTAGCTACTCCCTAGCTAGAAGCTGGACCAGCGAACGCCGCGAGCTAGATTATTTACGCTATGCAGGTGCCAGTGATGTCACGGCCAAAGAAGTCAAGCTTTTTGGTCTGGCAGATTACTTAGCTAAGCGTTTCAAAACCCTCTCTGATAAATATTATCTAGCGAGTAAAAAGCTGGCCATAGAAAGAACCTCATGGGGTTCTTTTTTTAATGTGGTAGGTACCGGGGCATATTATGGTGCCTATGTATTAATAATTATGCGTACTGTGGCTGGTGTCATCACCATTGGAGATCTCACCTTTTTATCTGGCTCTTTTAATAGGCTAAGAGCCAAACTCCAGGGTTTCTTTACACGTTTTAATCAAATCACCGAAAGCTCCCTGTTCCTAAAAGACTACTTTGAATTTTTAGACATTGAAAACAAAGAAAATATAGGTTCGGCTTTATTAGATCTCCCTACTAAAATCAAAACGGGTTTTGAGTTTAGAAATGTTGGTTTTAGATACCCTAATTCGGAGAAGTGGGTCGTAAAAAATGTAGACTTTAAGCTTAAGGCGAACGAAAAGCTGGCCTTTGTAGGAGAAAACGGTGCTGGCAAAACCACCTTGATAAAATTACTCCTTCGCTTTTATGACCCCACCGAAGGGCAAATACTGCTAGACGGCGTTGATATTAAATCTTACAAGCGTGCAGATTATCAGCAATACTTTGGAGTCATTTTTCAGGACTTCGTCAAATTTGAATTGACCATTAAAGAGAATGTGGCCGTAGGTAATATAGACGAGATTAATAATATGGCTCAATTAGAAAACGCCGCCGAAAAGAGTTTAGCCGACCAAGTCATTAGTGAAATGCCCGCTGGTTTTGATCAACAACTCGGTAGACGATTCAAAAACGGCAAAGACCTTTCTGGAGGCCAATGGCAAAAAATAGCTTTGGCCAGAGCTTATATGAAGGATGCCAATGTCTTGATTTTAGACGAGCCCACTTCCGCCTTAGATGCGAGGGCAGAGTTTGAAACCTTTCAGCGTTTTATTGGTTTAACTAAAGGCAAAACAGCTGTTATTATTTCTCACAGGTTTAGCACCGTAAGAATGGCAGACAGAATCATGGTTTTAAAGCATGGAAAGGTTTTGGAAATAGGTACACATGAGGAACTGATAGCGAATGAAGCTCTATATTCAGAACTTTTTAATTTACAGGCAGACGGGTATAAGTAGTACAAGAATACAACCTTTATGATCGTTTTAAAGTCATAGTTAAAATCTAACATCATGTCAAAAATACTTTTACTATTCTTCCTATCTCTTTCCTTTAACATAGAGTCTTGCCAGGAAACAAACATAAAAAATGAAAACGGCTTGATAGGTGATTGGCTACTCGATAGCGTATTCCTTAGCGATGCCGTTGATACGCCCTGTGGCTGGGAGGCTGGCCAGCATGAGCCTTTGACTTTTGAAGTCACTAAAGAAGGTGAGTCCTATTCCTTTAATGGAAATTCGGCCGTAAATACCTTCTTTGGTTCTTTAGAAATTCTGAGTTTTGATGAAGCCTCTAGCACTGGTCATTTAAAAGTAGGGCCAATAGGATCCACAAAAAAAGCAGGGCCTCCAGAACTCATGAATTGCGAGCAGCGGTATCTTGGTTTTATGGAGGGAGCAAATGACTTCAGCATTAGCAGCGAAGGTGAACTACATCTAGGGAATTTCAGAAATCCAGATAGCCACCCAAGGGATGGCGGCACCTATCTCATTTTCAAAAAGGCCAAATAGATTTATGTAAATTGCCTAGGCATTAACATCACAAAATGAATTTATCCGAGGCCATAGCAGAACTCCAAAACGACACCCTTTTAATTTTTGCCGTACCCATTTTTTTGGTAGCAGCGGCACTTGAATTTCTCTTAGCCAAAGACAAATACCCAAACCTCTACCACAAGAAGGATTTTTGGGTCTCCATATCCATGGGTGTTTTCTCCGCGGTGGTAGAATTTTTACCCAAGGCCCTAGCCTTCATAGCTTTCTATTACTTGCACGAGTATAGCCCATTAAAAGACATTGTTCAGAGACAGTGGTGGGCCTGGGTTATCCTCTTTTTCGCTGATGATTTTACCTACTATTGGTTTCACAGACTAAATCATGAAGTAAGACTCTTTTGGGCCGGTCATGTACCACACCACTCCTCCATTCATTATAATTTAGGCACCGCCCTTAGGCAAGGTGTGGGCGAGCGGGTTCATAAGTTTTTCTTTTGGCTTTGGATTCCCCTACTAGGATTTGACCCGCTCATGATATTCGTGATGATATCCGTGAACCTTTTCTATCAGTTTTGGGTGCATACAGAGTTAGTAGATAAATTACCCAAATGGTATGAGGCCGTTTTCAATACGCCTTCTCATCATAGAGTGCATCATGCGAGTAATATTAGGTATTTAGACAGAAATCACGCCGGTGCACTCATCATATGGGATAAGCTTTTCGGAACTTTTTCTGCTGAACTATACACAGAAAAGCCTGTTTACGGTCTAACTGAAAACATCAATACTTTCCGTCCAGATAAAGTGGTGGCCCATGAATATGGTGCTATTTGGAAAGACGTAAACAGAGCCCAATCTTTTAGCGACAAACTAAAATACATTTTTTGGGCTCCTGGTTGGAGTCATGACGGTGAGGATAAAAGAGCTAGCATTTTAAGAGCCAAATCTGACGCAATGATTAAAAAGACTTAGAGGCATTACGGCATACTTCAATTCACTACCTTTGAAATGATTTTAAACTCTAAACAAAATTTCAAACGCAATGAAAAAATTATTTTTAGGTTTTGCCGTACTTTTCTCTTTCTCTGTAACAGCTCAAAACCTTAACACTCCGGCTCCTAGTCCCACACAAACTATCACACAAGATTTTGCACTTTCTTCCATCGAAGTGAATTACTCTCGTCCAAGCGTTAAGGGTCGAGAAATATTTGGAGGCTTAGTACCTTACGGTGTTATGTGGCGTACTGGAGCTAATGCTCCTACTACAGTGGCTTTCGGCCAAGATGTGAAAGTGGGTGGGGAAATGGTAAAAGCGGGTAAATACACGCTCTTAACTATACCTGGTAAGTCAGAATGGGAAATCATTTTTGCCGAAGCAGGAACGAGTGCTCCCAACTATCTAGTAGCGAATGACGTAGCACGTTTCAAAGTGCCTGCTATAAGTATGCCTTTAGAAGTTGAAAACTTTACCATCATGCTTGGTGACCAAACTCCTAGTTCGGTCAACATAGGATTGATTTGGGCAGATACGTATGTTGGTATTCCTGTGGTTGCTGATATTGATTCACAAATCATGTCTCAAATAGATAACGTAATGAATAAGGACAACAAGCCTTATTACGCAGCTGCTGCTTATTACTTTGAAGCAGGAAAAGATATAGACAAGGCTTTAGTTTGGGCACAAAAGGCTGTAGAAGCTCAGCCAAAAGCATACTGGGTAAGACATTTGCTAGCAAAAGTAAATGCCCAAGTGGGTAATAAAGCTGCTGCCACAGAAGCCGCTAAGGCCTCTATAGAATTAGCTGAAACAGCTGGTAACATGGATTATATAAGACTTAACGAAGCTCTTTTGAAGAGTTTATAAGAACTTCCAGAGTTGAAATATTAAAACACAGGGTCAAACGGCTCTGTGTTTTTTGTTTTTATGGAGAATGATAAAATTCATTAACTTAAAAACTTCCTTTATAAAAGCTGCACAAACAGTTGTGATGAGTAATACATAAAAAGGTTAACAATAATGAAATAACCTTAAATTGCATTACCTCTTCAAATTATTGGAAAGGTGAAAATGATATATAGCCCCAACCGAAAACCTAATCTTAGATAATATGGAAGTTATTGAAATGCTTAAAAATGAAATTTTAGGCTTTTTGGGTGTTAATGAGGTATGGGAACTATTGAAATCTGGCGATTTTAGTATTTTTCTCACTTGGGCAGGAATAAAAGCTGTGCTAATCCCCCTTATTCCATTCTTGTTATTATTAGAGCTGGTTATGGGCTACATAAATAAAAAGCCCGACACCAAAGTTTACCCTATCACGTTTCTTATTTATGTGTTAAATAGGCTAATATCTAGAGTAATAGCCATAGGAATGACGGCCATCATTATTGCTCACTTACAACCATACGCGTTATTTCAGACGAGCATGACCTGGTATTGGTTTATTTATGGCTATGTGGTGTGGGAATTTGCACATTTCATCTATCATTATCTGGGGCATAAAGTTAGATTGTTTTGGTGCTTGCATTCTACGCATCACACCCCAGAAGACATGAATCTCTCTGTTACCTACGCCCATTTCTTCTTGGAAGGGGCCTATGCAGACACTATTAGAGGTACTATCTGTATTTTGGCTGGGATACATCCTGCATTGTTATTTCTAATTATGTTTATAGACGGCACCTATGGTGGGTTTATTCACATCGGAGAAAGTATTTCGAAAAGTGGTAGACTTGGGATTTATACCAAATGGCTATTAACGCCGCTTCACCATCGCATTCATCACGCTCGAAATCCCTTATACATAGATACCAATTATTGTAATTTGCTTAATATTTGGGATCGGGTATTTGGCACATTTCAAGAAGAAGACAAACATGTGGTAATTGAATATGGCATCACCAGAAATGTAAACACCAATAACATGTTAGATGTCTATTTTGGAGAATTCATTGCCTTGTTTAAGGATGTTTGGCAAGCACCCGGGTTAAAGAATAAATTCCTTTATGTATGGATGCCACCGGGTTGGAGTCATACAGGAGAACACCAGACAGCCAAAATTGTAAGAGATACTTACTTTAAAGAAAAGTAAAAAGTAGTCGCTCATGCTAAACTCATTTTAAAGACTCGTTCAGGCAAATATGACCCGTTTGGGACTCATTTTAAAAAGCTAAAGAAGGACTAGTTCATCAAACTATTATGAAGCCAAAGGCTCAATACAATTAGCCAAAACTGCTGGCAACATGGATTCCCGACAGCTTAATGCAGAACTCCTGCAACCATAAAAAAACGTAAGGCCAAACAGCCTTACGCTTTTTTATATCTCTTCATTTTAAGAGAATCAATCGGTTCTAATCCTAAAATAATATCTTTGCGACAAATTAAACTTAACGGATTATGGCACTCATAGAAGAACTAGACAAACAAGGAAACTTTCTCTTTAAACATCGCAGCTACTTTCCTCTGCTTTTTCTTATTGTAACTATTGCTGTTTTTTGTTTTGAAGTTATTCAAAGTAATAGCTCTTTAGGATCCATAAATTATTGGTACTTCGCTTTGGCTATCGGCCTTTTAGGACTGATCGTTAGAGTTTTTACTGTGGGTTTCACACCTATCAATACCTCCGGCAGAAATACTTCTGAAGGACAGGTGGCGGAAGAATTAAACCAGACAGGCATATACTCTGTCGTAAGACATCCATTATATGTTGGTAACTATCTCATGTGGCTGGCGGTAGCCATGCTCACTGCAAATCTTTGGTTTATCGTCTCTTTTACGCTCGTGTACTGGGTTTATTATGAGCGAATCATGTTTGCAGAAGAAGCCTTTTTAAGAAATAAGTTTGGAGAAAAGTATCTTAGCTGGGCCGCCAATGTACCCGCTTTTGTTCCTATGCTTAGTATGCCGACAAAACCTAAATATCCATTAAGCGTCAAGAAAATACTTAAAAAGGAGAAGAACGGTGTAGCTGCTCTCTTTGGTCTGTTTTGGCTTTTTGACGCTTTAAAGAACTATTTGGAATCTGGTCAACTAAACCTTCAAAAAAACTTTTGGCTTTGGGCATTTACCATAAGTGCGGTGGTCTACCTTATTCTCAAAATCATTAAGAGATCTACCACAATCCTAGAAGACGGTAGATAACTCAAGCCTCCCCCTCTACTAAGACTTCATGGTCAAGATTGGCGACCTTCTTTCTCACTATAGAAATTTGCTCTTCTATCGATTACCTTGTTCTATTTATTCCTTTCACTTCGGTTTTAGTATCCCAATACGGCCATGCTCTTAGGTTTTATTGTGGCTATTATTGGATTAGTGTATATCATACAAGGCGGAAAAAACAGAAGAGTTTATGCCGAAGGTTTAGTGACAACTAGCATTTTTACTTATTGCCTATATGCAGGAAACATTTTAATGCAGACCGGTTTAAGCATGATATCCAATTCGTTACCTTTTTCATCGATCACCATCCCTGCATTTATGTTTATTTATCAGGCTATCTTACGAGCCGAAGAAGATTTCCTATTCAATATATTGGAAAAAGGTTTTGATGACTAAACTATAATAAGCGACTAATAAAAAGTCCTTAAATATACTTCTATGACACGGGCTTATTATGCCAGCTATCAGGATTCAATGATGAAGAAAGCTTAAAAAATCAAAGCGAGGCAGTTTATTCGAAAACATAGTTATATCTGAAATGATTAAACAAAATGGCTCACCATAATATCTTATACAATGAGTTTTTCTATTGTAAGGAGAGTAATCAAACCGAAATTGACCTCTTAATACCTAAAGCGAACGGCTTGAATGTTTACGAAATAAAATCAAGTCAAACCCTCATCTATGACAAATATGAAGGTTTAATGAAATTTTAAAAAATAAGTGCCGACCCCATTTAGTCAAAAACACTCATTCTCTGGAAAAGAGAAAACACATATGCATTTTGGTTGTAAAACAGTTTCTTGGTCTGAACTAAATCTGAAGAAATAACACTATAAACTCCAAGTATTCCCAACATCCGATAATAGAATACACCCTTGATATGGACCAGGAACGGGGTCATAACTTAACACGTTCAAGCCAATATCCTCCGAAGAGAAGTACGCCCAAAGTGCCGTTGATTTTAAGCTCCTGTAAAAACCTACGGGCTCTTGTTTTCCAACGGCTGTCCCCCAAACACTTCCATTAAATTTAGGAGAACTGGCTTCTTCCATTTTAAGAATCTTAGTTTTGTTTTCCAGACTTAAATCCGCAAACGCTTCGCCAAACTTCTCTTTGCAGGTAGCGTTAAAATCATCCATCCCTTTGTCCATCTCCTTTTGGCCCGCTTTGCCGTTTAGTTTACCATAAACTAAGTCAATAAATATATCCACTTTCATCTCTAAGGCTCCGGGTGTTTCCGTTTTAGGCAAAAGCGTATCTACAAGGGCAGAAACCAATTCGGCGTGCTTAACACTCAAAAACTTTGGTTGCCAATTCAATCTAGACACCTCTTTACAAGATTGTAATAAAGATGGAAATATGGCCGTAGCCACTCCAAATAAGGCTGTTTGCTTTAATGCTTCTCTTCTTTCCATAGTATTAAAGGTTATTCTTTTTAAGTTCCGAAACGGCATGATTTGCGGCTCTAGCCGTAAGAGCCATATAAGTAAGAGAGGGATTCACACAAGAAGATGAAGTCATACACGCTCCATCCGTCACAAAAACGTTTTTAACAGCATGCACTTGATTAGTAGCATTCAAAACAGATGTTTTAGGGTCGCGTCCCATTCTGGCCGTACCCATTTCATGAACGCCATACCCCATGCCATGCTCATTGTCAAAACCTACAATATCTTTTAGCCCTGCTTTTTCTAGCATCTCCACAGCATCTATTTGTATTTGCTTGTTAATGGCCAGCTCATTTTCTTTGAATTCAGCATCAATCACCAAAGTAGGCCTTCCCCACTTATCTAAGTTTTCTCGGTCTAGAGATACTTGGTTTTCGTGATAGGGTAAGCACTCTGCAAAACCAGTGATGAAGAACTCCCAATCACCCGGTTTCATTAAGGCATCTTTAAATTCGCCTCCAAAAGCCTCTTGGTTTGCTCCCGCACCCCAATTAGCTCTTCCTGCCCCTCCCTGATAACCAAAACCCCTTACAAATTTATCTGTGGTAGACTTTTCATCAATGTTTCTATACCTAGGAATATAAATTCCATTAGGTCTTCTTCCTTTATAATAAGTATCCTCATGGCCATCAAACTTACCCATGGCTCCTACCCGGTAAGTATGGTCCATTAGGTTATGCCCTAATTCTCCACTATCATTTCCTAGGCCATTTTCAAAACGATTAGAAGTTGAATTTAACAATAGCTGGGTTGTGCCAATCGTAGAAGCGTTACAGAAAACGATTTTGGCATAATACTCCATCACTTCTTTAGTCTCAGAATCTATTACGCGTACGCCAACCGCTTTACCTTTCTCCTCATCATATATAATGGAATCTGCCAAAGAAAAAGGTCTTATGGTCAAATTTCCCGTGAGGTTTGCCGCTGGCAAAGTAACGGCATTACTGCTAAAGTAAGCTCCATAAGGGCATCCTCTATCGCATCTGTTTCTAGACTGACACTGGCCTCGGCCATTTAATGGCTCGGTCAGATGAGCCACTCTACCAATGATCATGTTTCGTCCGGGAAACTCCTTTTCAATTCTTTTCTTAACGTCTTTCTCTACACAATTTAGCTCCATAGGAGGCAAAAAGTGACTATCTGGTAATTGAGGCAAACCAATAGCCTCTCCACTGATTCCAGCAAATTTCTCAACATGAGTGTACCACGGAGCTATCTCTTTATATCTAATAGGCCAGTCAACTCCATGACCGTCTTTGGCGTTTGCCATAAAATCCAAATCGGACCAACGATAACATTGCTTACCCCACAGCAGAGAACGCCCTCCCATTTGGTTGCCACGCAACCACATAAAGGGCTTTTCTTCTTTGTAAGGATTCTCGTCATCTTTGGCATAAAAATGCCTGTTATTTTCTCCTATAAAACCAGAACGAGCCGCTTTTTGATGTTCTTTCATTTCCTCCGCAGCTACAGCACCTCTTAGTTCTAAGTCCCAAGGATCATTATTCATGGTAGGATAATCTATCACATGCTCTACAAGTCTTCCCCTTTCTAGCACTAAGGTTTTCAGCCCGCTTTCACAAAGTTCTTTAGCAGCCCATCCACCGCTAATTCCTGACCCAATGACGATAGCGTCATAAGTCATGTCCTTCTTTGCGTCAATATTAAAATTCGCCATTTATATTTTCAATAGGTTATACTTTAAAAGTAAGAAAAGAAACGAGTACGAATCATAGACTCTTAAACTTTCTATGACATTTAAAAGCAATACACTAAATTTAGATTCAAAAGACCCCTATTCTAATGATGAAAACGATGACCTGTAAACAACTAGGAGGAGCCTGTGACCTAGAATTTAAAGCAGAAACTTTTGACGAGATGGCTGATTTAAGCAAGAAACACGGAATGGAAATGTATCAAAAACAGGATGCCGTTCATATGCAAGCCATGGGCGAAATGCAAAAATTGATGCAAACTCCAGACTCCATGCAACAATGGTTTGCAGACAAAAAGAAGGCTTTTGATGCCTTGTAATCCAACTACTTTTTTTCAATCAAATAAGTAAATTAAGATCCTGATGAAAATCCTAGCCATTGGCAAAAACTACGTCAACAGCCTTGAAGAAATAAGTGCCAATAAGTCTGGCAGCCAAATCATTTTCTCTAAACCTGAATCTAGTTTGGTGTTAAATAATAATGACGTTTCCTATCCTTCTTTTTCAAAAGACCTGCGTTATGAGGTCGAATTAGTTCTGAAAATAGGAAAGACAGGCAAAGACATTTCAAAAGAAAACGCACACGAATATATTTCTGAAATAGGCATTGGTATTGACTTTACGGCCAAAGATATCTTTGATGCCTCGCGAGAAGGCAAAGGTCCATGGGATTTAGGTAAGGGTTTTGATGGTGGTGCACCCATTTCCAGTTTTAAACCAATATCAAGTTTCTCAGACTTAGGAAACATAAATTTCAATTTGAAAATAAACGAAAAGGAATTACAAGCTGGCAATACGAGCCTGATGATTTATAATTTCGCAGAAATTATTAGCTACACTTCAAAGTTCATGACATTGCAGCCGGGTGATTTTATTTTTACGGGCACTCCAGCATCTGGAACTGGGCAAATTCATAAAGGAGACCGTTTAGAAGCTTCAATCGAAGGAGAAGTTTTGTTAGATTTTAAAATGGTTTGAAAAAAACAGCTGTCTAGATTCGGAATCGAAACGTTTCAAAAAAGGAGAAGATGATTTTTCCAAACAAGTTTGGATAGTGAGATTTACTGTAGACACCGAGAATTCCGAATTTGAGGATCTTTGATTAGTACTCCTTTAAACTACAGCCTTGCCACTCAAAAATGAATTAATCCATTTTAAGACGGACTGTATAGGGCAAAAATCCTGTTTTAGACTATTCTTTGAAAGGGCATCGGTTTTATATAGTATCTTAGTCCAGTAAAGTATAGACAGCCTTCACTATTCAATCCTATAAAAAAAGTATACCGATGACTCGATCAAGACTTATCCCATTATTTATTACCCTTCTTTTCGCTCTTCAGGCTAATGCTCAAATCAAGCTGCCATCCATTTTTGGGGATCACATGGTTTTGCAACAAAAACAGAATAACCCAGTTTGGGGTTGGGCTCAACCAAACGAAAAAGTTACCGTAGAAATAAACGGTCAAAGCCATTCCATCATTGCCAATGCAAAAGGTAACTGGCGTGTAGTTCTAAGACCAATTCCTGCTGGAGGCCCTTACAAAATGAATATTGAAGGAACATCTTCAAAGTTCTTTTTTGACGATGTCCTAGTGGGCGAAGTTTGGATTTGTTCTGGCCAATCGAACATGCAATGGGAACTCAAAAATACCAATAGCGGAGAATTAGCCATTGCC
>Ga0208903_1001038_pt1 | contig 17150 bp, 15 predicted proteins | sample AntAceMetag02UKJ_FD_184769 | JGI IMG/M metagenome (GOLD analysis project Ga0208903, IMG submission 184769) | Saline lake microbial communities from Ace Lake, Antarctica - Antarctic Ace Lake Metagenome 02UKJ (SPAdes) (version 2) | ecosystem: Environmental > Aquatic > Non-marine Saline and...
TCAACTAAAAGTATGCAATAGCGCAGATAATCAGTTTGTTTTGATCGAAGTACAGCCAGAAATTGGTCCGACATACAAACTAAAATTACAAAGGGGCGTTCAGCTCACAATTGGGGCAAATGGAGGCTATGGTTGCAGTGGTAATAGCTCTTCAACCAATGCGGCAGGCGGCAAGGGAGGAAATGGCGGAGATGGTGGCATAGTAACCCTATTAAAATCAGCAAATCTCTCGGGTGATAACATAGTTATATACAATGCCGCAGGAAAGGGAGGAAAAGGAGGAAAAGGAACCGCATACGACGGACCTTCGGGAAATAATGGCAAGGATGGAATCATAAAAAACATTATTAGTGCAGTACAATTAAATTATTAATCAATAAAAACACAAACAATGAAAATTAAATTTATCGCTATTTCAATAGCACTTATAGCAGCAAATGCTGGCAATTCTCAAGGACGCCTTGGGAAATTTCTTAGCGGCACAACGACCGGTGGAACAACAACCGCAGCAAAGAATACTGCTCCCGTTTTGATGGAGAACCTTCCTGATGAATTTTCGGACGAGTATGGATATTCAGGAACGTATTTTAGTTTAGATACTCTTTGGAAAAAAGATTCTCAAGATCGACTAGTAAAAACGGCTGAAGGAAATACGCAATACGCATTAACACAAAAATGGAAATTCCAACGAGAAGAAGGAGGAAATATCGTGAATAAACTTTTCAGATATACTGGCACGGATAGGAGTTATCTTGATTTAAGGTTAGACGAGAAATTAAAAGAAAAGTCCAATTTAACCGTTTTTTCAGGCGAGCAATATAATGTTTTCTATTACCTAATGATGTTAGAAGAGGGCGTATATGGATTAGCATCTGTTAAGAAATATGATCAGATAGTAATATCCTACTTAAACACCTACGCTAAAGATCAAACTAAACTCGCAGAATACGACAAAGAAACGGGTGCAGCCGTAATGCAGTCATTAATAAACAAAGCAAAAGCTGAGCAGGTTGTAAAGGATCGCGCCAAGTGGGAACGCAACGAGACTTATGCAAAAATGAAGGGTAAAATTGGCTTTATAGATAATTATACCAAAGTAGCTTATAACAAAAGTGATATAACTGAAAAAACGGATGTTTTTATGAGTTCAGTTGAAATTGGAAAAACATCTATCTTTTATAGAGCTTATTATGACACACCTGGTAATGTACTTTGCGCGGGTTGTGAATTAAATACAACTTTTGAGATAAATGGGATAAAAGTTTCGCGTGTTGAGCTTCGTAAAAAATCATCAAGTTGGTCTTATAAGATTAAACAAAAATTTGCGGATGACAACTTTTTTAGTGCGGCACCAATCATGATCAGTTACCAAGAAAACATCATGGATTATGCCCTACTTTATTGTATCTATCAAAATAAGGACAAGTTTACAAATGGAAAAACCATTCCACTAAAGGTAACTATAACGACTAACCAAGATGGTGTTGATAAGGATGTTCTGGCAGAAGGAACATTGTCTTTAATTTATAAGGACGCCAATAAGGCAGGTTTTGATAAGCTCATTAAAATAATTGACGATTTTCTTGAATAATAGGAAAACTAAATGTGCTATGGCTATAGGATTAGCTAGCATGAATTGACCAAAATAATTGCCCTAGTAATACTTTATTACTGGGGCTTTTTTTTGTTGCCTTGTTGATCATATGGTTAAAAAACGTAAGATGCATTGGACATTACTTTTTATGTTAGGCTTTTATTTAATAATTGGTGATTCTTGTGAAAATTCCAAATCAGCGAATAATAATTGGCGAACCGAAAAAGACTTGCAGTATTTATTAAATTATACCGTCAATCATATTGATGAAGATTCATTACTTGAAATCGACAAGAATACGGGCTTGTTTTGTATCTGTTTTGATGAAAAGAAAAGTGAAATTCCAAATCCCTTTCAACGTTTTAATCATTGCGCAACTGATAATCTAGATTTCGGTTTTTCAAGCTTCTATGATCCGCTAATATTTGCTAGTGTTTATCTGAAAAACGACACTGCTTTCTACTATTTTGATGCATTATTTATGACCGAGGATGAACTTCCGTTGACTTGGGAAAAAAATAAACGGATTGATCACGAAGAAATTGAGTTTTGGCTTTGCGCCGATATTCGTAGGGTATTAAATTTACCAATTGATTCTTACATTATTGAGTCTAGATCAATCATGAGGCGACCTTGGTGATAATGAAATACCCCATTATTTCCCTTCAAAAACTTTCTTCATATACGCGATAAAATCATCCTTTTTTGTTCGGGCGATAGGAACAGTCATTCCGTTATTTAATTGAACTTCATGACTATCTACTTTATTAATTTTCTTCACCACTTTTGTATTAACCAAATAAGATCTATGTATTCTAAAAAACCCGAACGTTTCTAAAAATTCAAAATCCTTTAAAGGCTTTGATACGATTGTTTGCTCATTTTTGGTGTGAATGACACTGTACATAGCAGAAGCCTCAATGTATAGAATATCCGGAATGTCAATATATTTTATTCCTTGGTGTGAATTAATCGCAATTTTTTTATCTTGAATATCCATTTTTGTCGTGTCTTCTTTCACATCTATGGATCGGGACATTTCGCTATTCAACCGTTGAATACAGTTTTCTAGTTTATCTATTTCAACAGGTTTTAGTAAATAATCAAAGGCCTGAATTTTTAATGCTTCAATCGCATATTCGCTATAAGCAGTCACATATACGAGTTTAAAAGATCGTTGAGAATTGAAAAAATCTTGAATTTGAAGACCGGAATAATTAGGCATATCAATGTCCATAAAAACGACATCCGGTTTTAATTCATTAATCAGTTGAATAGCAAGAGGGAGTTGGTTTGCTTCTCCAATAATTTCAACATTATTATCAAACAATTGCAATACTTTTTTGATTAAAACGATTGCATGCGGTTCGTCATCTACTAACATTACACGCAAACTACTTGATGTATTATTCATATACTTGAATTGGAATTGATATAATTACTTTGGTGCCTTTGACCAGCTCGACCGTTTCGATTTCAACATTAAAATTCTGTTTTTGCAATAGTTCAACCCGCTCTATTATGGCCTTACTTCCAAAAGAAACGTGATTTTTTCGATTCATTAAGTTTTTTTCTCTTGAATTGACTATTCCAATCCCATTGTCCTCGATAATCACTTTAATTCGATTCGAATCTTGGCTTTTAAATACATCAAACTTCAATGTTTTTGGTCCGTCTTGATGCATTAAACCGTGTAAAATTGCATTTTCAATTATCGGTTGCGAAATAAGTGATGGAAATTTAATTCGATTCAAATCGAGCTCCTCTTCAATAGTTAGCTTAAACTCAAAGGCGCCTTCTCGTCGCATTTGTTCGAGATGAACATACTTTTGAATGAATGAAATTTCTTCGGCTAATGAAATAAATTCTTTGGTAGTAAACAATAATGCCTCTCGCAATAATCGAGTAAAAACAGTTAAACTTTCATAGGCATTCCTTGAATCGTCATCTAAAATTTTCACTTGAATTGAACTCAAACAATTAAAAATAAAATGGGGGTTCATTTGCGCTCGAATGGCATTTAACTCAGCATTAAGCGCTTTAATTTTTAGTCGTTCTTTTTGAGTTTTTTCCTGGTTCTTTTTAGTTTGAATTAAAATTCGCCATTTCACCAAAAAGAAGATTAAAACCATCAAAGTCAAAATAACGAATGAAATAAACCACCAACTCAAATAATAAGGTTGTCTTACAATAAACGTAAAATTTAAGGTTTCCGATTTAACGTCAAATTCATTAATTGCAGACAGTTTTAATTTGTACTCGCCAGCAGGTAACCGTTGAAAGAGTAAAGTTTTATCTTGATTAATATCAACGGTTCCTAACTGACTAATTTGCCCACTTAATTGATAAATGACCTTAGCCGAGCCTATGGCGCTAATGTTCGGTAATATTTCGAAATCGATATTGAGTTCATTTTGATCGTACTCACTTTCCCAAAAATGTTCTTTTTTAGCAAATGTTCCTGTAACTGTTTTTAAAATTAATGTAGGTTGTACCTCATTTTTTGGTAGAAATTTTTCGAAATATTGAATGGTCGTATTGTTCAAAATTAGCAATTGGCCATTCAAATTATGAAGACTCTTAATTTCCGCTATTTGAAGACCCTTGTACCGATCAATAATCCGCAATGTTAGTCCATCAAATAAATATATAATTGATCCATCCGTTGTGAAAATTCGATCACCAATTAAGACGAAACCTGTAATTGACTTTGGCGTTTCAAATAGTTTAACAATTGAATCATTTACCATAAAATAAGCTGAATTTCTATAGGTAAAATAAAGCGTGTCATTGTGCACAACCGTATTCAATATTTGCGCCGAATCACTAAATGATTGAAGGGGTTCGTACGGTTCAATTGCGCTCGTTAGTGGATCAAAACATAATAAATCAGTTGTAGTTTCTAAAATTATTTTATCTCTAAAGGGAGTCAATTTTTTAATCCATAATTCGTGCTGATACCCCGTTTTTAACTCTGGAGATATGAGCTGCAAACCTGTTGACGTCCCACAATAAATGTTATTATTGATCTGTAAAATTGATTTAGTGGAAGGACATTCTATTATCTGCTTTAATTTGAACGAATCAAAATCTACAACGAATAATTTTCCACAATAAGCTAGTAACTCGTTCGTTAAGGCATTATAATACATACATTGAACCTCAGCAACTTGTTCTAAATCAATTGATCGAGCGACTTTACCCCTTTTATCTATTACACCAATTTTACCATTATAAGTGCCGACTACTAAAATGGAGTCATGAATTGTTATGCTGCTATAAATATTTGTTTTCTCTTTAAATAGTTCAATGCTATTCAGTGTTTTTATATTCAAAGAAGGAACGATAAATACACCATCTTGCAACGTGCCTATCCAATAGTTGTTTTCAAGATCTTCATAAATACAAGAAATTTGAGAATCCTTGAAATAGCGTCCAATAAAATTAAAGTTTTCATCATATAAAAAGAGTCCCGAAAAAGTACCTATTGCTAGGTATCCATTTTTTAAAAATTGCGCAACATTGACTTTACTGCTGGGGTCAAGTTGATTGAAATGAATAGAATCTGTCAGCTGAGATTGACCAATTTGATATAAAGTTGATTTTAATGATACATAAATATAAGGTTGATCATTTTTCGTTAACAGAAATTTGATTTGGTCATTTGGAATTTTTAACTCAGAAAGTCCTTCGCTATTTACACCATTAAAACAAATAATCTTTTCGTTTTGCGATAGATAAATTTTGTCTTTCGTGGTGCAGAGCGTCGTGACATTTACATTTTCCTCGAGGGATATAATCGTTTCTTGATTGAGTTTTTGGGTATATGTGATTTTTGAAATTACGTTAAATTTTTTGCAGTAAATTGATCCATTATAATGAAAAAAGGTGCTAAACCCCGTTTTTTTAGTTGAAAGTAGGTCAATTTTGACCAATTCCTTTCCGTTCGTAAAAAACACTTCGTCATTAAAATTTCGACATAAATAAACCTGAGGGTAAACTTCAACGAGATTAGAAAGAGCCGCATTTTTTAATTCGCTTTCAAATTCTTCAAAACGAATTCCGTTGTAGCTTGAAAGCCCCAAGTTATGTCCAATAATCATTCTTCCATCCGACCCTTGTATAATGTCAAAAATTGTGTTTGAAGGCAAGCCGTCGTTCAGGGTTAGTTTCCTATGGGACAATTCAAATTGTGACGCGCCTTGGTGCGAAATAAAAATTAAAACAAATATGCTTATCAACCGAACCATTAGTGACAAAAATACGCCTATTAACTTATATAAAAAAAAGACTTAGAAGATGAACATAACGCTTTAGAAGAAATTGTACAAAGTCTCTCCCCCAAGTCCGCCATAGCTTCTGTTGCAGAAACTAAGGCGTACTGAGAAATTGGGTCTAATCTTCTTAAAGAACTAATTGGCGTGCAATTTAGAAGGATTGAAAATCAAGGACATTACAATTATTCGCTAGCAGATCATAAATGGGTTGAATCGTCTTAACTCCGACACTTATCATAGTGGTTGTTCTAAGTCTTTTTTTATTAAATGATTTTTTGATGAAAGCAATGTAATGATCATTCAAGTCACTTATTTGTCAAATCATACTTATCTTTGTATGCTTGAGGCCATAAACAAAACCTATGAAAATCCATCTATTACTTCCAATAACTGCGATTCTTTTTTTAAACTGCACGGGCATTGAAACGACAGAAAAACTGGATGTTCCATTGTCTCTTTTTGATGAATCGACAAATGAAGAACGCATTGATGATTTAAAATCGACAGTCGACGAATTTATTCTATCCGCCTCGAAACCAGCCGAAACAGAAGCCGAATATAGTGCCTTATTAAAGCCTTTTTTCGATCCAGGCATTAAGAATCGGGACAGTTTGTGTGCTGATTATTATTTTCACTGGCGCGGTAATTTAGATCAAAACTCGTATTCAATTAAAAGTACAGTCAATACTATCAATCTGATTGGTGCCGATAGCGCAGAGGTGATTATTGATGATTTATGGCATTCAGAAAATGGAGATACAAGCGAGTTTCATGCTTTAACACGCTGGGTAAGGAAGGATGGAGAATGGTATCGAACAATTGAGGCGAGTTACTTGGTAGAAGCCGTTTTGTTGGAAGATGAAGGAGCACATGACCATGTGCATGAATAGAATAGATACAACCCTCTAATGCAACCCTAAGAGGATCATTGTTTCTCGAAGCTAAGGCTTGATTTTAATTAGTTGAAAAAGAATGATCATGCCGATATTTTGCATTTAGCACTCTATTCTGCTTTTGACTTTGTTTTTAAGGAATTCTAGATTGACTTCTTGATAAATAAACCAATGTTTTTTAGAATTAACCAAAAAAAGCGCCGGCACGAGCGTCACGCAAGGGTTGGCGCGAGCGTCACGCTCGTGCCTAATACCAACATTATAATGTCTTATCCATTAATTTTTATAGATTTAAACTATGAGCACAAAATATCGTTTCCATAAACCAGATGCAGCTTATTTTATAAGTTTTGCTACAGTGAAATGGGTTGATGTTTTTACAAGAGAAATCTATTTTCAAATTTTAATTGAGAGTATAAAATATTGCAGAGAAAATAAAGGAATGGAGCTATTCGCTTATTGCATTATGCCAAATCACGTTCACATGATTTTTCGTTCTTTGAATGATGATCCGTCAGGTTTAATTAGAGATTTTAAAGGTTTTACATCACGTAAAATTATTGCTGCAATAAAGGAAAACCCAAGAGAGAGCAGGAAGGAATATTTACTAAAAATGTTTGAAGAAGCTGGTGCCAAAAAAAGTAATGTGGAAAAATATCAACTGTGGCAGCATGATAATAGAGCTATTGAAGTATATAGTGATAAGGTTACTAAACAGAAATTCGATTATATTCATCAAAATCCTGTTAAGGCAGGTTTAGTGTTGAATCCAATCGATTGGAAATACAGTAGTGCTAGGAATTATTATGGCGATAATTCTGTGGTTGAAATTGATTTATTAGGTTCAAAAATGGAATAGTAAAGTTAGTAGGGCACGAGCGAGACGCTCGCGCCAGCCTTACGGTTATATATTATGGAAATCCCAAAGCGCTAGCCAGATCTTGTCGCTCGCGCAAACGGTACGGTTATATATGATACAAAAATAATAGCTCTAGAATGTCTATGAATTTATAGCCTCTAATTTAAAAGAGAATTTTGGAAAACGAGCGCTGCGATCGTGCAAGAGGCGTTAAAAAATCAAGATACGATACTTATTTGGGCTAAAACACTAATGTAAACCCAATAATGTCATGGTCTCATTCGAAGCATTTTGTTCCGCTTCTTTTTTAGACACACCTTTTCCCATACCCCATTCTTTAGAATTAATTATCACCATTGCTGTATAAATGAAGTCGTTTTCTTTAGACGCCGCATCAACAATTTCGAAAGAGATTGTGAATTTGTTTTTTTGACCCCAGATCAGTAACAAACTTTTAAAATCCAATTCCTGCGATAATACTTCTTTAAAATTAATGTATCGCTTGAGTATATTATTTTCAAAAATTGCTTTTGTTGTCTCGTAATTTGAGTCTAGAAAAATTGCCCCGATAAGCGCTTCAAAAGCATTTCCCTCAATCGTCGCTACTTTAATTGAACGACCTGTTCTGTATCGAATATAATCAGCTAATTTGACTTCACCAGCAATATAAGATAGCATTTTTCGGTTCACAATCTTGGCTTTAACTTTCGTTAAATAACCCTCATCTTCTTTTGGGAAATGATCGTAAAGGTACTGTGCAACAATAAGGTCGATTACGGTGTCACCGAGAAATTCGAGACGCTCATTACTTTCCACGTTTTCACGTGTATTACTAAATGATTTATGCGTCAACGCCTGAATAAAGGTGTCGATATTTTTCGGTCGATAATTAAATTTTTTTACTAAAAATTGCTCCAAACGGTGTTCCCTTGGCTCTTTCCTTTTCTTGAAAAAAAGTCTAATCTTTAGTAGCTTAGCCCTCATACTTTTTGAAAATCACAGACGTGTTGTGACCTCCGAAACCAAAAGTATTACTCAAGGCATATTTTACTTTACGTTCTTGGGCTTTATTGAACGTAAAGTTTAATTTATTATCAATCTCCGGATCATCCGTAAAATGATTGATAGTTGGAGGAACGATATCGTACTGAATTGCTTTGATACATGCAATCGCCTCAATAGCACCAGCAGCACCTAATAAATGGCCTGTCATGGATTTAGTTGAAGAGATGTTTAGATTGTATGCATGGTCACCAAATACGTGCTTAATCGCTTTTGTTTCAGCAATATCTCCTAAAGGAGTGGACGTACCGTGAACATTAATATAATCAATGTCTTCTGGCTTAAGATTGGCTTCTTTAAGCGCTTGTTTCATTACACTTATTGCTCCCAACCCTTCAGGATGCGGAGCTGTGATATGATAAGCGTCAGCAGACAATCCGCTTCCAACAATTTCAGCATAGATTTTTGCTCCTCGCGCTTTTGCGTGCTCTAATTCTTCGATAATTAAAGCACCCGAGCCCTCTCCCAAAACAAAACCTTCTCGATCCAAATCAAATGGGCGCGAAGCTGTTTTCGGATCATCATTGCGTGTTGATAATGCTTTCAATGCATTAAATCCACCAATACCGGGTTCATTCACACATGCCTCAGATCCGCCAGAAATAATAATATCCGCTTTGTCTAAGCGAATTAAATTAAAGGCATCAATCATGGCATTGTTAGAAGAAGCACAAGCAGATACGGTTACATAATTTGGCCCTCTAAATCCGTATTTAATTGAAATATGGCCTGCGGCGATATCTACAATCATTTTGGGAATAAAAAAGGGATTAAATCGTGGTGTCCCATCCCCAGAAGCAAAACCATTCGCTTCTTCTTGGAATGTAGTCAAACCACCTATGCCCGAGCCCCAAATTACACCAGCTCGCTCAAGGTCGATTTTTTCTAAATCAATCCCCGAGTCCGCCATAGCTTCTGTAGCAGAAACTACGGCGTACTGAGAAAATGGGTCTAATCTTCTTGCTTCCCTGCGATCAATGTGATCATCAACATTAAAGTTTTTGACCTCACAGGCAAATTGCGTTTTAAACTTTTCAGCATCAAAACGAGTTATTTTAGCAGCTCCACTAACCCCGGCTTTTAACGAATCCCAATATTCATCAACAGTGTTTCCTATCGGCGTCAAAGCACCAAGTCCAGTAATTACTACTCTTTTTAACTCCATTCTCTAAAAGTTAAGTTTAAAACTCAAGATGTTCTCAATTATTTTGCGTTACCCTCAATGTAGGAAACAGCGTCTCCAACAGTTTGGATTTTTTCAGCTTGATCGTCTGGAATTGCAATATTGAATTCTTTTTCAAATTCCATAATCAACTCAACTGTATCCAAAGAGTCAGCCCCTAAGTCATTCGTGAAGCTTGCTTCTGCAGTAACTTCATCTTCTGCTACTCCTAATTTGTCTACGATAATAGACATTACTTTTGATTTTACATCAGACATATTGATCTGTTTTAAATGGTTTATTCAGTCTGCAAAGAAAATACTAAAAACGCAGAAAATCAAAATTTACCCATAATAAATTGCGATTTGTTCGAGCGACTTTCGCTCTAAGTCAGGAACAGTCGCTGTTTCAAGCGCATATCCAATTGGTAAAAGTAGGTACGGTTTTTCATTATTTGGGCGATTTAGTGCCTTCGAAATAAAATTCATGGGACTCGGAGTATGCGTCAAAGTCACTAATCCCGCGTGATGTATGGCTGAAATCAGAAATCCACATGCAATTCCAACGGACTCATTCACGTAATAATTATTTATTTTTTGCCCGTTTTCGCCGTAATCAAAGGTCTTTTTCATCACAACAATGATCCAAGGTGCAACATCAATAAACTCTTTTACAGCATTTGTTCCAATTTTTTCTAGATCTTTTCGCCAACGATCACTCATTCGCCCCTCATAATTTTTGCGCTCTTCTTCTTCGGCCAATTCACGCAACTTATGTTTCAATTCTGCATTGCTAATCACGCAAAATGTCCACGGCTGTTTATGCGCTCCTGATGGAGCTGTGGAGGCGGTCTTTATCATGTTATTTATTACCTCTATTGGCACTTCTCGATCCGAAAAATCACGAACTGATCTTCTTTCGTTCATGAATTGATAATATGCTTCGGATCGAGATAGCATTTCAACAGGATCAAACTCCACCTGTCGATAAGGTATATTTAAGTATTCTTCATTTTTCATCTAGGGTATTTTCTAGTCCGTGATCCTGTCATTAATTTTAAATTGGACAGAACACACTTCATGCTCACATTAAAAGTAAAAAAATAAACGGCTTCTCTTCTCTAAATTGGGTTAACTTTGTCTTCAAATGCTTAAAACCTGATCCTTAAAGGGTCAACTGATAAGATGAAAATAAACATAGCCATCTTTGCTTCAGGAGGCGGATCAAATGCAGAAGAGATTATTCAGCACTTTGAATCTTCTGAAAAAGGCACAATCGCCTTAATCGTTACCAATAATGAAAATGCTTTTGTAATCGAACGAGCGAAAAATCATGGAATTCCGTGTTATATTCACTCAAAAGAAGATGCTGAAAACGGAACCTTGGAACAAAAATTAACCGAATTTAAAATCGGTTTTATTGTATTAGCTGGATATTTGAAAAAAATTCATCCCTCTTTAATCAAAGCTTTCCCAAAAAAAATCGTGAATATTCACCCTGCATTACTGCCCAAATTTGGTGGTAAAGGTATGTATGGAATGAATGTTCACCGCGCTGTTGTCGAAGCGAAAGAACGTAAATCCGGAATTACCATTCACTATGTGAATGCAAATTATGATGAAGGAAATGTCATTGAACAGCATCAGTGTTTAATTAGCTTATCTGCTTCACCCGAGTATGTGCAAGAGCGTGTATTGGAATTAGAACATAAATATTTTGCGCCTTGCATTGAAAGATTAGTAGCGAATATTCGTTAAACCCTTTTCTAATTGTATCTTTGCACTTTTTTTTAACTCTTGCTTGTGATGAATTACAATGATTTATTAGAAATTGGGAAGGCATTTATGATCCTTTTCGCGGTAATTGATATCGTTGGATCAATTCCAATTATCGTAAAATTAAAAAAGAAAGCGGGTGATATTCACGCCTTAAAAGCCTCTCTTGTTGCACTAACGATAATGCTTGCTTTCCTATTTATCGGCGAAGGAATTCTTAGCTTTTTAGGGGTAGATATTAAAGCATTCGCTGTAGTAGGTTCGCTCATCATTTTTGCCTTAGGTGCTGAAATGATATTTGGAATTCATGTTTTTCGCGGCGAAGACCAAACTTCTCCAAAGGTTGTTTCGATTGTGCCTTTGGCTTTTCCCATTATTGCTGGTGCGGGAACAATGACGACAATCGTATCGCTTCAGGCTGAATACAAGTTAACCAATATCGCGATTGCCATTTTTTTGAACATGATAATCGTTTTTATTGTCTTGAAATTAACGAAACGAATTGAACGATTTTTGGGTCAAGGTGGAATTGCCATTCTACAAAAAGTATTTGGCATAATCCTACTCGCCATTGCTGTGAAACTATTTGCAGATAATGCAAAATTATTATTTCAATAAGAAGTTGTAACGAACGAGCTAGGTCTGCGTTTAACTTTAAAAACCAAACCTATGAAATTTAGTTACCTCTTATTTTGCTCCTTTTTCTTTTTGGCATTTCAAACAACGAAACCGATAAAGTCGAATAAGCCCCCGAAAGGATACGCCTTTATTCCTGCCGGAATAGTTGATGTTGGAGGAGAGAAACAAGCTATATCCCCTTTTTTAATGCCCGAAACGGAAGTTACGAATGAGCAATATCGACGATTCTTAGCTGATTTAAAATCAGAAGGGAAAGATTCGCTCTTTCGATTAGCCTATCCTGATACAGCGGCATGGAAAATAAAAGATTGGCAAATGGAGCCTATGGCCAAGATGTATTTTTGGCATCCCGCCTATGATCGTTATCCGGTTGTTAATGTGAGTAAAATGGGTGCAGATTTATATTGTAAATGGCTAGAAAACCAGCTAAAAGAAAGCTATGGAAATCAGATCAAGTCGGTGCGTTTGCCGCATTCCGTAGAGTGGACCTATGCTGCCAAGGCAGGAGATGATCGTGCAGTTTATCCTTGGGGAGGATCTTATTTAATGAATTCAAAAGGATGTTATTTGGCAAATTTCAGTGTTGTGGGGGATCAAAATATCCGTAAAACGGAGAATGGATTGGAAGTTGTTACAGACAGCACCTTCATTCCTGACATGTCAATCCTCGATCATTCCCTTTTAACTGCTATTGCTAAATCCTATCAACCAAATGAATTCAATTTATACAATATGAGTGGCAATGTAGCAGAATTAACCGCAGAAAATCTTGCTATGGGTGGGCACTGGAATTCAACAGGCTATGACATTCGTATTACAAGTGAAATTCCATTCGAAAAGCCAAATCCTTTTGTTGGATTTCGACCAATTATTGAGTTGAAATAAATTGGCGTAAGATTTGCTTGCAGCTATCTATTATATTTGCAACCTATCATTTTATCGGATCATGAAAAAAATTCTTTTACTCTTGCTAATTGCTCTCAATACGTCAAGTTTTGCACAAGTCTATAATTATGGTGCTGACGAAATCACTTTTAAAGATTTGATCGCTAACGGAATTACGTATGTGCGCACAGGAGATTCACTTTTTGATGCGCGTGTAGTAGAAGCACTGGAAGATCATTGGAAGATTACTGAGTTTAGCGTAGTTGATCAATACAAACGACCTGAAAAAACGTCTACCGCTTTGTTTATTACAACAAAAGAACGGACTGGAAAACACACCTCTGATCGTAAAAATCAACATGTATTGGTGATGCAACCGGCTGAAATTTACGTGCCGCGAAAGGATGTGAAAATGGAAGAAACGTTGGGTTATATGTACCTCAACGGTTTCTATGATTTGGTCGCACAAGAAGAGGAATATCGCTATGTTTATATTTTAGTTCAGTCCCTGAACCGTGGCATTTCTCTCATTAAAGAAAAACGATTGGTAGGCGAGCCAGACGATTTAAATGATAAAATTAATGATGCCATCAGAGGAGAAGACGGTCCTTCGGTTGGTCATACGCTGATATTGAATCGCGAACAAACCCGTCACGCTATCTTAACACCTGATTTGGATAAGCTCAATATCGACTATCGCCTTTTAGCTGAAGAAGAATATTATGAAACCTTGGACAAAAAAGATCCTGCTCATCTGATTCTTTATTTTGCCGTAAACCGATTCACAGAAATGGCCTTGGTAAAATTAGAAAGCGGTAAAACACTTTATGCAAAGCATTTTAGGGGCGATTATCCAACACTAGATAAAAAAGAATTGAAAGAAATAGCCGGTTTCTTTCTAAAATAAGTTCATGGTATAAAATTTGATTCATTTCATGAAAATCCAAAATCATGAACTATAAAACCTCTTTTTTACTACTCGTCTTTTGCAGTCCATTTTTGAGCTTCTCATACATCAAATCCATGGAGCTCCATTATAACCCCAGAGAAGTCTTCAAAGGAAATACGTTTACCCTGGGCTTCTCGAGCACGACGAATAGGGATAATGTTCATCAGTCGAACAACCCAAAATCAAAATACAGGGCAGAGAATTTTATTGTTCAGGCGGATCCATCCATTCGAATCACAAAAACAAATGTCTCGCTTGAAATTTATATTCCAGCACAATTTGAAGGCGATCAGTTTTCTATGAGTCTAACCGATTATTTCAATACTAAATCTAAATTCAATTTTGACATCCCTCTCTTCGATTATGTCGCCGAAACAAAAGCCATTCAGATTATGTCGCCTTCGAAAGGGTTTGTGGAATATACAATTGGTGAAATGAACATTGAAGCGATCCTTAAAAATAACACCATTTTATCCATTGCCCGTTCGAGTCAAATGACTTGGAGTGATTTTGATGTTCGCATTATATACGGTCGTCAATTTAAAGTGATTTCAAATCAAGTTGCTATCCACTCTTCCCATTGTAATGATTCTATTGTTTTTACCGCATCCCTAAAAACAAACCCATCAATAGCTGTGAGACAAGCCTTTCCCATCTTGAAAAATTCACGCATACTCGCCGACTTTTCTGGAGAAAAAGTAACTGAAAATTCGAAAGCATCAGCGGGTACAAACGGAATTAATGGGGATTTGTTTAGAGGCTTAGATGGAACAAAAGGAGGCGGTGGTGCCAATGGTTCAAATGGTTTTGACGGATTAAATGGTAAAGATTTACACGTTTATTACAGTCTCGTTTTAGAAGATTGTTCGACAGATACCGTTTTAAAAATCGAAATTAAAAACACATCCGGGGAGCCATTAGCCTTATATTATATTGATAAATCGCAACAAGTCATTCAAATTAGCGCAAACGGAGGAGATGGTGGCATAGGGGGTGAAGGTGGCAATGGTGGTAATGGTGGTCACGCTCATTTATATCTTGATCCTGAAGACAGAATAGCTGGAAACGGCGGTGATGCAGGAGATGCAGGAGATGCAGGACGCGGAGGAAACGGAGGTGATGGCGGATCAATTATCGTTTATTATACCGCGAATGCCGAACAGTATTTAAATCAACTTATTTTACTCTCTCTTGGCGGTAATGGCGGTTTTGGAGGTGCTCCAGGAAAAATTGGACGTGGCGGTAATCTAGGAAATGGAAATGGAAGTCGGGGAAATTTAGGAAGAGACGGGCGTCAAGGAACTTTAGGTAGTCAAGGTTATGATGGAAGAGATGGAAGTATTGCCTTCATTTTAATTTCAGAATAAAAGATCGAAGTAAACAATTTCGTTCGCTCACTGTTTCATTAGCCACGAATCATTCGTACCTTTGTAATAATGGAGCAAAAGAGAAGACCTGTATCAGATTGGTTACCAATTACTAAAAAGGAGTTAGAAGCCCACGGTTGGGAGGAGCTGGATGTTGTTTTAGTTTCGGGAGATGCCTATGTGGATCATCCTTCTTTCGGTCCTGCGGTAATCGGTCGAATTATTGAAAGCGAGGGTTTCCGTATTGGAATCATTCCTCAGCCGAATTGGCAAGATGATTTACGCGATTTTAAAAAATTTGGCGCACCAAAATATTTCTTTGGCGTTACTTCTGGTTGTATGGATTCTATGGTGAATCACTATACCGCTGGTAAACGTAAACGCTCATCAGACTCTTATACACCGGGCGGACAGGCTGGTTTTAGACCAGACTATGCAACGGTTGAATACACAAAAATTCTTAAGCAACTCTATCCTGATGTACCCGTTGTGATCGGTGGAATTGAAGCGTCACTTCGCCGTGTAACACATTATGATTATTGGGCGGATAAACTCTTTCCAAACATCTTGCAACTGAGCGGTGCTGATCTATTGGTTTACGGAATGGGTGAACAACCCTTGCGTGAATTATTGAAATTATTAAAAAAGGGGGTTCCTTTCGAGTCCATCACCACGATTCCTCAAACCGCCATTTTGCAACCAAAAGATCAAGCGCTTCCGAAAAATAAAAATTGGGAAGATGTTTCGTTGAATTCGCATGAAAAATGTCTTGAAGATAAAATTGCTTATGCCAGTAATTTTAAAGTCGTGGAGGTTGAGTCTAATAAATTGATTGCAAGACGCATCATTCAAGAAACTGGTGAATTCAATTTGGTGATCAATCCTCCATTTAAAACAATGACTGAGGATGAAATTGACCGTTCATTTGATTTGCCGTATACGCGATTGCCGCATCCTAAATATCATAAGCGAGGGGACATACCTGCTTACGAAATGATTAAATTTTCGATCAACATGCACCGCGGATGTTTTGGAGGATGTAGTTTTTGTACCATCTCTGCGCATCAAGGCAAATTTATTGCTTCGCGAAGTGAAAAATCCATTTTAAGGGAAGTAGAGCAAGTGGTCAATGATCCTGATTTTAAAGGATACATTTCCGATTTAGGGGGGCCTTCGGCAAATATGTACCGCATGAAAGGAATTGATATGGATATTTGTGAAAAATGTGTCAGTCCTTCCTGTATTCACCCCGTTATTTGCTCCAATTTAGATACAAGTCATAAACCGTTAACGGATCTTTACCGCAAAGTGGATGCCAATCCAAAGGTCAAAAAAGCGTTTGTTGGTTCGGGCATTCGATATGATTTATTGGTCAAAGATTACAATAAAAACCTCAATGTTGAAGAGGCGGAAGAATATTTAGAGCAAGTTGTCACGCGCCACGTTTCCGGTCGTTTAAAAGTTGCGCCCGAACATACGGCAGATGATACCTTGCGTATTATGCGTAAACCGTCTTTTAAGTATTTCCATAAATTCAAAGAAAGTTACGATCGAATACAAGAAAAGAACGGTCTCAATCAACCGCTTATCCCCTATTTTATTTCTTCTCATCCTGGATGCAAGGAAGAAGACATGGCCAATCTGGCTGCTGAAACGAAAGAGATGGGGTTCCAACTCGAACAAGTGCA
>Ga0208903_1001041_pt1 | contig 17108 bp, 14 predicted proteins | sample AntAceMetag02UKJ_FD_184769 | JGI IMG/M metagenome (GOLD analysis project Ga0208903, IMG submission 184769) | Saline lake microbial communities from Ace Lake, Antarctica - Antarctic Ace Lake Metagenome 02UKJ (SPAdes) (version 2) | ecosystem: Environmental > Aquatic > Non-marine Saline and...
TCGGATTTTGGCTGAGCAACCTCTGAAATTAGTTTCTTGAAAGACTTCATTTTCTGCCTCGTTTATATGATTTGAGTGTATTAGTGCTATTTATAAGTAGTGATTCCTCGGCCGGTTGCTCATCATCTTCAGGTGGTTGATCATCCGCTTGTGGATCTTCCTCGGGCTGTGGTAAATCATCTGGTTCCCTATCATCCATACCATCATCGTATTCACCTGCCGCTTTTTCAGCTTCTATTTCTTTGTCCATTTCTTCAATGTCAGAATCAGACATAAACATCACATTCTTACGGACCCAATTACGTGAGAAATATTTACCTACGTGATCTTCAATATCACGAAGAGTTGATAGTTTTTCTCTTAGAATTTCTGCTTGCTTTAACTCTTCGAAGAAGTTATCTTTCATAAAGTCATAACGAAGACTATTCTGGATATCCTTCCACTCATCAGGGGATATAACACCCTTTAAGATTAGTTGTTTTTCAAGACACCTGTCAAATAAGATTGAGAATCTAGCTCTAGCTCTCTGAATAAACTTGGCGAACTTTAGTTCTTCTCGGGTAATTTCAGATGTTCTACCAAATGTATACATTGTCTCTGGCTGAAGTCTAGCAACAGGCACATTCATTGCCTTGTATAGTTTAGTCTGAAAGTACATAAGGCTTTCGTTATCACTTAGGGTGCCTGCTGATGGTAGAGTTTCGACTTCGGTAGATCTGTTTCCTTCTCTCCTAGGAAACCAATAGTCCTCGGTCATGGTATTTTTTGTATAAACGCCAGCATCTATAAGATATGTATGGTGACTATGGTAGGTTTCATCTCTATCAATTGTCATTGAACCAACATCCATACGTTCTTCAAGAACTTCTACGGAAACTATGCTACGGCCGGCAGCAATATCAGTATCAGGTTCACTTGATACATATTCAGCACCCAGCTGATCTTCTTCTTGCTTCCACTTTGCAATTTCTCTATGTGTAAACTCCCAGGTCTGAGTCTCATTCTTATAGATCTGCTCGTATTTAGCACCACCTGGAGTGATCTCTACTTGTCTTCTATAACCAGGAATAATCGAATCATCCGGAGTTAGATGTTGAGCTTCTACAAAGCCTTTATTCCATACTGGAAATTTGTGGTCAGGAGTACAAATAACACTCTTACCGTTATCAAATACAACTTTTACAACCTCAGAATTCTTTTTGGTTACACCAGCCCAGGATACCGGACCAGGATAGAATTTGCCAGTTACGGGGTCACAAGAATAAACCCAGTTCTGCTTGCCTTCTTCATATTCTTTCATTATCTCTTTAAGTTCAAGAGTTCTACCATCTAGCAGAGGAATTTTTGTACTTAGATCATAACACATCATCTTGCGGTCATCTTTGATTTCACCACTGACGGGATCGTAAACAACTTTATTTTTGTGTCTAGCCATCATATCATATAGATATTGTTCTGCTTTAGCTTTTGGTAAGTTACCAACATCAATATAGAATACCCTGCGCTCTGGCGCACGTGTTAAGGTATAAACTACATTTGCATCTTCAAGCATCTTCAGCTGGTTTAGTGGTTTGATTGCTTTATGCAGATGTGAAAGAACTACGGAATTTGTTTCATTTACAAGGCCCGACGTTACTCGTACGATTGAATCTTTTGCAATTTTAAGGCCCGCAATATTCTGGTCAGCCACCGAAGTTCTAGTTGTATTGTTACCAAAACCACTCTCAGAATATAGATAGTATTCCTTTCGGATCTTTTTAACTGTAGCACTTTGGAATTGATCTTTCATGGGTATTTGATCTAATTCACGAATTAGTCTAATCTTACGAGGATCTAGGTATCTAAGTTCTTTTATACCGTCCTTTAAGTTCTTTTCATCTATAATAACATGATAGTTTAATCTACCGTCAACATAAAATTTAGAAAAGGTTTCATAACCGGAGTTTGAAAAGTCGAGTAGTTTTAGAACTGTTTCAAATTCTTCCTCAATGCGAGTTTTTACCTTCTTATGTATATCAACATCATCTAGTACAATTTCAACTACCCGCTCATGTGAGCTGATGCTAATTGCTTCATTTACTACCTCATCTACCGCCTGTTGAACTTCAGGTGTCAATGCCATTGAACGATATCGTGTTACTAATTCAGCCTCTGTTTTTGCAGAGCCCTCGATGTCTAAAAGCATACCGTAGGCACCGCCTAAGGCAGCACCTACGTTGAGAGCACCATCATCATTAATCGGCTCAGCGAAGGATACTAAAGCATCTTTCCCCTCATCCGATCTTTTTATTTCGAAACCAAATAATCTCACTTAGTTCATCCTTTATATATTAATTTATGTAGTAGAATTACCTGTAGATCCACCTGATATGGTCCAAAGATCGTAGTTAAATGTAACAGTAAATTCTTGAATCTGGTCAGTCAATTCCCAACCCATGCCAATTTCAGCAACATTTACTGGAAATAAGCCTTGGAAATTATAAACTCTTAGCACTGACCCATCTTTACTATATTGAGTAATTACCGCATCTGATTTATAATCCTGTGGTAAAGCTCTGGTATTTGAAACATGTGAGTTAATAGAATTTGACCATGCTTCAATTGCATTACGTACTGCAAAATCTTCGTCGTTGATTACCGTTACAGTCCAAGCTTCAAATGTACGATCACCTGCATATTTTACCTGTCTGCCAAAATACGGAACAGTAAATTCACCTAGTGTTGATGAAGGCAATGCAGCAGTCTTTACCATAAACGGCACCTTGAAATCAGCTGCACCTATTACAGGATTCGTTATTTGTACTTGGAATAATGAGGGGCGAGCACCGCCCCCTATTAGTTGTGATTTAAATTCGTTTACCGAGAATGCCATTGTATTGTTCTCCTTTTTATCTATTTATATTAAAACTGCTGACCGACAATTTCATCAAACTCAATACCTGTTCTAGTAGCAACAAATGTAAGCTCAATGAAGTTGATCGATCTTGCTGGTTTAATAAACAGATTAGCGCGGAAGATGTTACTATCTATAACATCTGGTGTATTTACAGTAGAATCTGAAATAACTCTAAAGTCAATTATACCTCTTCTACCCTGAATATCACGCAAAAATGGATCTACTATTTGGCGGAATTGATTTTGTGTAAATTCGTCGTTAAATTCGAAAAGGAATTGAGCAGAAACCGTGGCGATTGCCTTTTCAACTGTGATAAAGAGTCTTCTAACATTAACTCTAGTGAATGCACTACCAGTAGAAGTACCCAAGCCGGTTTTGTCACCGAACAATATAGTACCTTGACCTACCTGCGCAATTACAGGGTTTACATCATTGCCGTATAGCTGGTCGCGTTGAGCCTTGTTAGGATTAAAGGCAAGCTTTATGGAATTGCGGATTCTACCTTTTCTAAAACCAGCTGGTGATTCCCATGGTTCTACTAGAGATGAAATGCCTGCCATGTCACCATTTAGAGGTACCCAGCGATACTTATCATTATACTTATCATATCTGTACTTGTATCCACTATCCATAAACCAATATGATGAGTTCTGTAAGTTTGATCTAAACTCAATTACATTGTTCAGTTTACCTTGTTCTGTTGCGATATTAACAACATCAATGGATTCTGGTGATATAAAGACCATACAGTCTTTTCTGTATTCTGAAATATTAGATACCAGATAGTTAGCAAGATTAGTACCGCCTAGTGCTCTACCCTGTAGAATAAATGACACATCAACATCATTTGCTTCCTTATATAGATCATAGCCTAAAGCAACCGCACCCAAGGAAACTACACCCTCCGAAGCACCATCAAAACCACCTGCTAGTGATAGATATTGGCGAGTTGCTGCAATTGTACCAGTTACCGGATCGCCAATTTGTTCTTCGCCAGGATTAATGAATGCGGACTTATCTTCTAGGAATGTTCTATAGTAGATATTTGTACCGTCTGATGTTTTAGCATCAGCCTTTACCGACAGATTTTCAAATTTTTCTAGTATTTGACCGGCTGTTCCAGTAAACTCACCACTTATATCAACTACAACTATGTGCATACTACCAGGCTCAGGAGCTGAACTTACCGCACCTGCATAAGCCCAGCGGCGAGAAATTGATGAAGGAGATGCAGTTAATGAGTATCTTTGGCCGAATGTGACCGAATGCGTATATTCAATATTTGTGTTTGAAATTTCATTTATGTTAGTAGTTTCAATTGATATGACGTCCATGTCCTGGAAACCAGTAGACGTATTCAATCTAATAATATCACCTATTTTTAGATCAATTTCACTTAACTCAGCAGTAGTAGTTACATCTAAGGTAGAGTCACGGAAACCAATGTCAAATGTAGAACCTATTGAAAAGCTATCTGATGCAAATGAATCTGTATTACCAGTGTCAGACGTTACGACATATGATATTTCAAGACCGTTTGCTACTGCACCGGGATATTTTGCTTGCAGTACAACATTAGAACTATCATCACTAGCATTGGCAACCAAGGCGCCATCAACTACTCGTGTTACATATAATGCGTTTGAATATGAAAGAAAGTCAGCAGAGGTAAAGAATGTTTCTGCATTAAAATCGGTGGGCTTGCCGAAAACATTTACCAATTCTACTTCAGATGATATTAGAACTCTTTCGTTTGTTGGACCCCAGCGGAATACACCTGCTATAGCAGCCGGTGGAGTAGTGATTGCCGGTATTGAAGTAGTTAAATCTACCTCACGTACCGTAACTGATGGACTTACAGAAAAAACCATATTTTTCTCCTTTTATATATGAAATTTCAGTCAAATTGCCTTTATCTTGTTTTATTTATAAAAGGCGGAACTTGACTAAAGTTAGAAATAGTTTTTATCAAAGTCTCTTCCATCATCTACAAAACCAAATGGCAATAGGTATTCGTCCATTTGATCTTCCGTTTTTTCTCTTAATTTCATAAGGGTATTTATGTCAGTTATATCCTTGAAGAAAGTTTGGTCGGTCAACCATGCAAATAGCACAAGAGTCATTACCATGTCATCATGAGCACCGGATTCTGCTTCATATGAAGCACCGCGGCGCGAAAATCTAGCCAATTCTTGAATTGTATCAAAATCGTGCAATAGTAACTGATTTTGCTCAATAAGCAGTTTTAATATAGAACATCCTATTGATTTAACAGTTTTAGTAGTTCTGATGCCGCGGTCTACGTTTTTACCAAAACCACCGGATATACGCTTACCAGACCTACCAGCACTTTCAGTAGATAACATCTCCTCATAGCCGTATTCCAAAAAAAGTGTATCTGCAACCTGGCCACCAATATCATTTATTTCTACTAAAACCTGAGCGTCATTGTAGAGTTTTGCAATTCTAAAAATAACATCAGCATAATCCACAGGTCCGATAAAATTATCTCTAAATGTGCATACCTGCTCATACGGCATTTTGGAAACATCCAATATAGAAAATGTAGAATAATCAAGGCCTTTGCCACGGGATACGTCAGCTACAAGAACATATGTAGATTCCTTCAGCGGCGGCTTATATTGTTTAATTCCTTCACGCTCTACTATAGGGACTGAAAATGATAACTCTTTTAATTTACTGCCAGATATAAGTGTGTTTTGGCTGCCCACAAAGCTACAGTCGAATTCCTGTGAAAATTGCTCCATGTTCCAAGAGATTGATGCTAGTGTGTCTTCTTTCCATGCTTCATCTCGACCCGGTACTGCATTCCATGGAACTTCTTTATAGATATAACCGTTTTTGCCTTGACCTCTTTCATTTACATCTTCCTGTGCTTCTTTGCAGATCTTCCAGAAGTGATTTAATGAGTTTGGAGTAGAAGTAAGTAAGATTTTGGTCTCTTTACCAGAAGAAATAGTCGGATATACTGATGCAAAAAATTCATCCCAATTCATAAGGAAAGCAGTTTCATCTACATATAAGAAACTGCAATTATGAACTGTCATTCCTTCAGCATAGAAAGAATGCGTGTCTTTTACATTTATTGCATCATACACTGGTTTGATCACGCCAGAATTCTTATAATCTAACAATCTTCTTCCAGAATATGTCTCGTGAGGTTGAATGTTTTTTGCTTCAACCCAAACGCCGTCGTCTCTAAGAAACTCGTGATCTTCAGTACATTGTATTGCGGAATTTTCGAATTGCAATACGGAAGTGGGTTTATTTCCCATAAAATGAAACCCATCAAAATCTCTAAACTTACCTTCTGATAATATTTTCATTTCCTTTTACCCATACCTTTTACCCAGCCGGTTGGTATAACATCACCCGCTTTTATGTATTTTCTTTCAGAAGTTTCTGGATTATGAATAAAAATCATTCCTTTATTATTAGCAGGCTTACCTTTTAGAGATTCAGAAATATTTTTGCGAGTTTCATTACTTCTTTTCATGCCTCTATGTTTTTCTGCTGTCTTTTTTATTTTTTCTGAGTTCTTGTTTATCTTAATCATTCTTTCTTGGTGTTTTTCTGGGTTTTTCTCTATCCATGATTTAATAGATTTTCCTCGCTTTTCATTTGATTCTTTAGACTTTGATACACCAGAAAACCGATTGCGGCACAAATTTGCCAGTTTTTTCTTTGCCGTTTTTCTTGCTTCTTCATCATTTAAAAAATTGTATCTTTTCAAATATCTTTGAATTGCTGTTCTTTGTAAATATCCTGAGTTATAGCAAATAACCCCATCATATACAAGTTTATTTATTTCAAACCAATCTTTAATACCAAAATAATCTTTTATTTCATTACTATTGAAAAAAACTACAGCATCATCTTCTACTAAAAATGATTTACTCCAAGAAAACGGTGCTTCGGAATAAGTTTTATTTCTAGATTCTTGAATATTCTCAATTGTTTCTTTACTATGACTTTTACCGAAAAACCCGTTTTGCTCACCTAAAAGAATAGTTACATTTCCGCCAATAACTAGATTATAATTATCATCACTATCAACCCATTCACGACAAACAATTTCCCTTTCTAGATTTTCAGCTTCTTCTTTGCTCTCAGTGACTAAAATAAGTTCTTGTCTCATATTCATCGGCCCATATTTTTCCAAAGCCAATTTTATCAACTTACCAGAACCTAAATAACCATCATCAAAAATAGAACCGTTTTCACTAGATTCAAATCTAATATTATCGAGAGATTTTATTTTATGAAAGCCAACATATTCTTTATCATTGACAATATTTATTGTTTTATAAACAGTATAATACAAAGCACATATCCTTTATTTAGATGAATTTGCTTTATTTATAATCTTTTCTATTTCAACAAAGTAATAGTCATCTCCGTCTTCTATGCAAACACGCGTATCGCCAGTAACACAAGACTTACCGCGGATTGATGATGATGAAGATGCAGCAGCAAGAACCTTACATCCGTTTTCAAGTTCCATCGAACCTTTGTTCCAGGTCACAATACCTTGCTGCAACCACGATGGTAACGCCTCATAAGCAAGCTGGATCCTACTTAGTATTTCTGTTGCTGAAGCAGCCTTGTTAGCAAGTAAGGCAACAGTTTTATATTCATTAAATAGTATGTAGTGTAGAATAATTGCAACAGCGGTAGTAGTATTATGTGATAATATGCCATTTGTATAATAGACATGATCGGCGGAATCTACACTCAGATCATACATTGTCTCTTTAATACCACTGTCTGAAACCGACAAAACTACTATAGGCCCATTCTCAGACTGTATAGTAGAACCTATGCAGTCTTTAGCATATACCTCAGAACCATCCTCACAGATTAGAATATGATCATCCGCACAGTCAAGATATTGCCCAGAGCTAAATTCTACTCTGTATTTTCTATAGGGAACTGTAATATTGAAGTGTGATATGGGCTCCCAACCGGTTGGGGCTAAAACATGTATATCGGCTATGTCATAAACTTCTACAAACTTTCGGTTCGTTCTACTACTAAGTTTATTGTTTAAAGGGGTATGATTACTGTATTCTATATTTTGTAATTTAGTATAGGTTCCATTTAGAATAAGTTCATGTAAGCCACCCATAGTAATCTCTGATACAATATCACCCATTTTTATCTTTATTAAAGTGTCTACACTTACACACTTTCCAGCTTGTCTGCTGGCATTAACGACGACACGCCTATTCTTTGAAATTGCATTTACAATGTCTTTTTGAAAATCATACATTTCAATTGGAATAAAGCCATGATCAACGTGTACAATTTTAATATATTGTTCAGCAAAATAAATAGGATCGTCGGCACACTTCATATATTCCTTAAGCATATCAGGCGACCACTCAATTGGAGTGCCACCGCGCTTGAGCATGGGATTGCCTAGGTAGCCGGTATCAGACATTTATTCATCGCTTCCTTTAATCATTTTCAATAGATCAGCTGTAGATAGTATCAAATTGTTGTTTGTTATATTAGTCTGTGCTTCTTCTTCCTTCTTGGGATTTATAATCTCATCCTTTGCATATTTCTTTCGCATTGATAAATCAACGAAATCCCTATTAGCATCTAGTAGTGTTTTCATCATGCCTGATACTACTTCAAATGCCCTTGGAGATTCAGATTGTTTGGCTAGATTGATAAGTTCATCTAGTGAATCATCACCGAGTCCTATAATTCTCTCAACATTTGCTCTTGCCTTTTCAATATCTTTAAGCGTGTCGTCTGCGGCCGCGAGTGCTTCTAAATCTGTAATTGAAACTTCCGTATTCTTTTCTTCGTTAGCAACTGGAAGATATTCGACTTCTTCTACTGTGGCATCCACAGTCTCACCTAATGCTTCTTCTAGCGGTCTGAGACCTAAAGCTTTTTCAATTGAATTAGTCATCGTTGCCTTCCGTAATTGTTGTGATGCTAGACCAATCATCACCCATTTCTATATCTTCATATGCTATTGTTTCGTTAATATCGGTAGTAGGTTCACCGTTTGCTGTTAAGCCTGGTTGGACATTAACTCTACTTAATTGACTATCGGTGTCTACCGCGGTGTCATATAACTTTGAGTCAACAAATTTAATAACTCTTTTATTTCGGACAGGCCCAAAAAAGAAACCTTTCATCGTAAAACTAAGAGTCCACATTAACGATCTTCTAGTTTCAAAATCACCATCATAAATATCCTCAACACTTACACTATTTAGGATTAGAGGTATATCCATTGGTGGCAAACCGTTAATTAAGTTTACTGAAGTTGTATACTCTGGTTTAAAAAAAGGCAATATCTGTTCTAAAATCTTAGTACCATCCTCCGAATATTTTGTCATTACATATAAGTTAAATTCAAGATTATAAGGTGCTGGTGAATATACAAAATCGCCCTCTGTTGATGAATTTATTTTATTTAATGAGCCTATTTTTCTCTGCCCATCATAATTCATTGATGTAATCTCAAACGACATACGAGGTAGTGATATTGCCTGTGGTCTATTTAAATTAGGGTCCTGTGTCAATCTAGCTAGGAATTTCTGATATGGGCCATACGCGATGGGAACAATCATTCGCTGTAATTCCGTAGCAGAATTATCTTCACGAGTTATTGATATCTTATTAAAAATTGTACCGAAAATTGCTATATATTTTCGCGTTGTGCCATTATAAAAGTGATTTGCTATGGCCATTTATATGTTCCTATTTACCAAGTGTCATTGCTCCAAGCAACACGTTTCCAAATATCTACCAAACCATCCGTATATGACGCAGCACAATAGTAAATATAACCGCTATCAAGGGCCACTGCACCTAGAGCATCGCCACTAACACCCTTGCTTGTCGTAGGGATAGGTTGTGTAAATCTCGTACCAACGGGTATTTCGATTGCTGCAATTGAATTGTATACCTCAGTAAAATTAGAATTTACTTTAGTAAATGCGGTACGTAAAGGATCACCTGTTCTATCGTTAGGTACCGTTCCTATATTAATAGTTTGCTTAGCCATGAATGGTCCTCTTTAAATGATGTCTGCTGTGTATTCCGTGCTGTCGGCGGATACATCTATTTGATCTGCTGTAATAGCATAATTTGTAGGCTTTGTTATTGGCTCAGAGAATGGATCTACCTCAGTAAAATCTATAATATCATCACCTTCTTCTTCAAAGAAAATATTCTTTGCAATTGGATCTGTCTGCTGTAATCTATTAAGTGATTCCGTTCCTTCTGTGCGTAATGCACCAAAATATGCGTCGATATCAGAAGAACCTGTTTCGAAGCGCTCATTTGAATACTCAAACAATTCACATTTTAAATCATAAACTTGAAGTGCACCAGATTGATAGAATACAGATTCATGTTCTACAAACATAATCTTAAAGAATTTTTGATTTAAAGGAAGATAAACCAGATCACCTTCTCTAGGTCTTGTAATTGTAGGATTCTGTCTAGTAATAAACCGTTCAAATGTTCTGTGTGCAATTGTAAATACTGCTTGATCGCGGATCTGTAATCCAAATCTACTAAGGAAATCACCTTCGCCTTGAAAGCCATCAATTGACTTAACATACATGTCTGCGGAATATGCAGCATTGAAGATTGATAAATCATCCTCATTTAAAATTTCATCAACAGACTGTATTGACCTGGTAATATATGCCATATCCAAACCGTAGATTTGAATGCTTTCAATAACCAAGTCATCGATAAGTGACTGTTCATTAGAGTAGTCATAATTTTGAAAAAACGAATTAGTTGCCACTTACATTATCCTGAGAAATTAAAAATCATGGGCTGCAAGGAACTAATTGCTTGTTCTTCCATTGTGCGACGTTCTTCTCTTGCCTCTGCTAGGATTTGTTCGCCATTAAACTGAACACCACCCACTAGCTGCATATTTGTAAATTTGGTAAGATTAATACCCCATTGCTCTCTTACTAATGTAGCCGCATAGTTTTGTAACCAGCGGTCATTCCACATATCAGAATAAAGCACCTCATCAATAATATCATATCCCTCGATAATGATAAAATTACCTGGTGTGAGTTTACTCATAGTAATGTCAAGATGTAGTTTATTCACATGCTTATTATATCTAATCATAGGTTTACCAACAAGTATCTCTTGAATAAACTGAAGATGCTGCATGGTCATGTAGTAGTTGCTCATCGAATATCCAGTAATATCCTGAATGTTATTTAATACGAATTGATATGATACATTGAACATACCGGTACCAGAACTAATTGACACCCCCATATCAAATACACGAGTAATACCAAGAAGACGTTGATAAACCTCAGTAGGTAGCTCAATAAATCCATTATCAATATCAGTCTGGGTAAGTTGATGCTTTAGATATACATGCTCAGCACCATTGTAATGATAGTCATTCCAGAATGAAATTGCTTCATCAATTCGGTCATCAATTTGCTCGTCAGAAGCGTTTATTTGGATTACTGGAGCACCAATCTTGCGAAGAATGTACTCTTTAAACTCTTGTCTTGATGCTGGTTTAGCCATATCTTAAAGCCCTATCCTATGTTTATTCTATTTATAATGGAAGGAATATGCATTATTTTGTTGACAGTGCTACTACATGTGATATAATTGAATTATCATTCATAATATGGAATTTATACTATTTACTAATATTGCTTGCAGCTAGAAATATTGCTTGATCTTCCGCATAATAGTCAAGAAGTTTTTTCATAAAGTCTGTATTTACTAGAAGTTCATCAACATAAGGCTCGATCCTTAGCTTGTGCTCATTTTCAACGGTAGAGTTAATTGTTCTAAGATCATTTATTCCCAACACATCGTTAATAGTTTTACTAAAGTTATTGTCCATCGCTATGTAGTGTGGATTGTGTAGATCTCTGCAGAAATAAGAAAGAGGCTGATGATGTAAATCACCTCTTTTTTCAAAGTTTTCCCAATTTCTACTATTAAACCAATGCTCAAAATTTGAAAAATCATATTTTGAATGATGTATGTGATGATAGCATATCTCAATAGTAGAACCTTTCCATCTGCTTACTACATCTCTAACAACAATTACCGCCTCATAATGATGATTCTTGTCCTTTATATAATTACCATTTTTCCAACCCATTTTAAGCAAATGGTGCGATACACTTTTTGAGGCGTTTTTAGGAATATCTAACCACATTTTTTGTTCTTTGTGGTTGTAAAAACAATTACCGGGAAAGTTCATAATCCAAACCTATCTTTTACAGTTTCGTGCACTGCGATATAATCAGGGCCTATAAAATTTTCATCTGTTAGAGTATAATCATGAAATTCGATACGATCCTTTTTTAAGCGGCCTAGTTTAAAGCCCAGAGGTTCTAAAAATTTATAACTGTCAATTAACATCCATTTTGTCAATACACATATGAAGCTATACTCAAATTGTATTACTTTTACCTTTCCGGCTTTTAATGTATTTTCAAAACCTTTAAAAACTTTACCCTCAGCACCTTCTGTATCAATTTTAAGATAATCAATTTGCTCTATCTGTCTGCTATCTACATACTGATCTCCGGTCATTGTTAAACCAGTGCGAATTTCACTATCATCAAGTCTAAGATCAAGAATAGAAGTGCTCAATGCATCATATGATGTTTTATATTTCATTGGTATCGGGCCAGCGGAATCGGACAAACCAAAACTGTTAGGTATCATCTTGTTGTCAAGTTCAATGTTTGAAAGCATTTTTCTATATGTATCTGGCATGACCTCAAACATATGGATATCAGCATTTGGCTGGTATTGTCTAGTCATGTGAGTCCATTCACCTATGTTACAACCTACATCAAAGATTGTATTAAACTGATTGTTAAATCTATTTTGAATCCAAGTTTCACCGTGTGCATCAAACTCACTTAATGCATATTCTCTATTGTAAGTATGACTCATTATTTAAAAACCTTCTGTGTATTTGTATCTAGAACAGCAATCTCTGGTTGCTGTGTGTTATTAGTTGGTTGATCAAGAACCTGAACATCTTGATTTAGTTTATAATAATGTGTTCCTTTGTGATCACATATAATTGTAGTATCTGCCCATACTTTGAAGCCGTTATCTCTAGCCTTTTTACAAAAGTAAACATCTTCCGAAATAGTATCTCTGTGATTTAATGCAGATTGATAATTGAAATGCGGATATTCCATTTTACGGAACACTTCAGATTTTACAAGACATGCACCAAAACCACAACCAGCAACTTCTACTATGCCTTTATTCTTTAATAGCTCATATGGTATGTTTGTCATGCCGCCATTTGCTGTAACCATATAAACTTCTACAGTATGTGTATTTGGTATCCGTTGAATATAAAGACCGGTAATAATATACTTATCAGCCGCTAGCATCTTTGTTAATGTGTCTTTTGGTAAAATAATATCCGAATCGACTGATAGCATATAATCGTATGATTTTGCCCATTCAGCTGATAAATTTCTTATCTGGTCTATTTGATAGCCGTAAAAGAATTGAAACTCGACCTTATAACCCTCTGGGATATCTAGGTCATAAATTGATTTAAAAGTTTCCGGTTCTATATACTTGGCTGTTGGTACTGCTATTAGTATCTTTTTCACTTTGATTTGGTCCTTCTTATATGAAAGATTTGCATTTTGATTTTGCTCTGCACCTCTGACTTTATAGTCATTTAGTGGATTTGCATCATTATAATTGCATACTATTTCCTGATTGCAATAAATCTTATCTGGTGCTATCTGTTCGATCAATCCATAGAATAATGGATTATCATGTCCAGATTTCATCCATTTATTGTCTACCATAAACTTATTGTAATCTAGTGTAGAAAAGTATTTACCTAAGCAAGTACGCAAATGTGTATACGGTATTTTCCAATTAAACCTATGATCTCTATATGACTTAGACTGCTTTACATCTTCTGGATATTCTTGAGCAATTAAAGGTATATTATCAACTACTGACCACATTGAGCCATATGTAAACTCATAGCCCTGTGAATATAGATCATTGTAATACTGGAAGATTGTATTGTTATTTATTAGCCAATCGTCTCCGTCTAGTAGGATTACAATATCATCAGGATTACAAAACTTATCAATTGCCATTAGCTGATTTTGAATTGCACCTTTATTTCTTGCATTGTCAATTAATTTAAAGTTTGTTTGTATTTCACGCGGCAGTTCTTCAATTGTAGCTTTTGCAATATTTACTGAATTATCATCGGACGCATCGTTTATTAGAATGTGCATGTAATTACTGTAATTTTGTTGGGCAACTGAAAGTATATTGTTTTTGATATAGTTCTCAGCATTCCAAAAAGCTGAAACTACTACGACTCTTTGTTCAGTACCAAATGATCTATATTCCTTTAGTGCAGGCATTATACTAGTTCTTCCAAAAACTCTTGATACCTTATCATTAATTCTAGTAACGGTTTTATATTCATCCACTGAAAGAAAAGCACCAGATATCTTATAAAAGAACTGCTTCCATTGCAATGCAACTGAATCCCATCCCACAATATCTTTAACTATATTGCAATAGTTTTGTTTTTGTTGATGCAGATAAGGATTAGCATAAGCAGCAAAGAATGTATCAAGAAACTTTTGAACCTGTGTTTCTTTATCTATATGTGGGAATAAACTATTAGGTTCGATTGCATAATCAATTAAATAACAAGCTTGCTCTACTGCTGTTTCTTCAAGTGCACCGAACCGGGTAGTAACAAGCGGCGTTTTATATAATAGAGATTCAAGTGCCGATATACCAAATGTTTCTGGAAATGCACCAGGATATAACATCATAGAAGCATTAGAAAGTATTTCTGCAATTTTATGTTGAGGTATTACACCGGTAAATGTAACATCTAGATCTTTTAGGTCTTTGCGTTTAGATAGTTGCTCTACTGTATTCTCCTGCGCATCTGGTGCCGCTCCTTCACGAAACCTATAGTAACCACCTATAATTGTAAGGTGTGCCTCTGGCAGTCGTTCTTTGATTTTTGGCCATATTTGCTCAATAAGCGGTATCATACCCTTTGTTGCTGATGAGTTATAAACAAAATGATTTCTATCTTTTTTAGATAGATCTACTTCTGGTATGTGACACACAGTACCATTACGCGTTTGAAATATGGATTTTTTTAATACTTCATGATTGCGCTTTTTGCCGTGTGCTGCAGTAAGAATATATGATGTGTGCCAATCTGATAATGTAAAGACATGGTGTATTTTACCAGACAGCACTAGATCTTCCATGATTTGATCACCTTCTATAAAGGTATCATGCAACCAAAGTGTGCGCTTAGTTGCCGTATGAACAAATGGATATTCATCGGAAATAAAAGGAACAACTGTTCTAGAAACTACAACAACATCATATTGTTCCTTATGAGAAGAAGCATGTTTGTTGTCTATATATCTGACATTATCATAAATGCCTGGTTTTGAATGTGATGAATCGTCACAGTTATTAAAAACAGTGACATCAAAACCAATCTTAGATAACTCTTTTGCTATAAGTATTACAGCAGATTCAGAACCACCTAGGCCTTGTTTTGATAAGGTATCACCATCATAACATAATCCTATTTTGTCTACAATTGCAAGTTTCATAATCTTCTCTCATAATATATTAGTTCATATAAGTATATTTATATCAATCTTTTGTATTCAATTTCTTTACCGCGTCTATTAACAATGCAATTAAGGGTATATATGACACAGATTTCGTGCCATTTGGATTAGTTGATACAAGTTCTGGCATGATTATTTCAAGTTCCTGCGCAAGAACACCATAGCTTTTCTTGTGATTATCTTTCCATTCAAACGAATATGTGCTAATTTTGTTTAACATATCTAGACTGTCAATTTCAGATTCTAGATTTTTCTTGAATGTAGCATCAGATAGCGAGTTAAACTCTGTTGCATTTAGTGTACCGGTTGAAGGATTAAAGAATAACTTAGTAGATGATACAAGTAAATCCTCAATAGATCCCGCATTTGATGAAAGAAAACCAATATATCTAGTTGCATCAGTAGTCTCATCAGTTATTGCTATGGTCGAACCTTCACCTGCAGAACCAGTAAAGCCCAGCGGGCCTCCGGAACCCTTAGGTCCGCTTGTTGTTATCCATTGTTGTGATGTACCATCATCATAGTAAATATTTAATGTGCTATCGGTAGTATCAAACCAGATTTGTCCATCCACCGCTGGTGTCGGCGCAGTATCACTTGTCTCTGCTATTTCTCCAGCAGAGCCGGTAAAACCTTGAGAACCTGTGAAGCCATCCTCACCAGCATCACCAGCAGAACCTATGAATCCACTTTCACCTGCGGAGCCAGTAAAGCCATCAATGCCAGCCGAACCTGTGAAACCATCAATACCAGCAGATCCTGTGAAACCATCAATGCCAGCAGATCCAGTAAAGCCTAGTGATCCAACGAAACCTTGTGAACCTGAAAAGCCCTGCGAACCCGTGAAACCTTGAGATCCTGTGTATCCTAACTCTCCCTGAGAGCCAGTAAATCCTATCTCACCTTGAGAGCCCGTGAAACCTATTTCACCCTGCGAACCAGTGAAACCTTGGGAACCAGAAAAGCCAGTCTCACCTTGAGAACCTGTGAAACCTATTTCACCCTGCGAACCAGCGAAACCTTGGGAACCAGAAAAGCCAGTCTCACCTTGAGAACCTGTGAAACCTATTTCACCCTGCGAACCAGCGAAACCTTGGGAACCAGAAAAGCCAGTCTCACCTTGAGAACCTGTGAAACCTATTTCACCTTGTGAGCCAGCGAACCCCTGTGATCCTGTGTAGCCAAGTTCACCTAAACTTCCCGTAAAGCCTATTTCACCTTGAGAGCCGGAAAAGCCTTGTGATCCATCAAAGCCTAGTGATCCTGTATAACCAAGTTCACCTTGAGAACCTGCAAAACCTGCAAAACCTTGTGAACCTGAAAAGCCTTGTGAACCGCTATAACCAAGTTCACCTTGAGAACCTATAAAGCCTATTTCACCTTGTGAACCTGCAAAACCTTGTGAACCTGAAAAGCCTTGGGAACCGCTATAACCAAGTTCACCTAAACTTCCAGTGAAACCTATTTCACCTTGTGAACCTGCAAAACCTTGTGAACCTGTGTAGCCTAACTCGCCCTGTGAACCT
>Ga0208903_1001047_pt1 | contig 17065 bp, 14 predicted proteins | sample AntAceMetag02UKJ_FD_184769 | JGI IMG/M metagenome (GOLD analysis project Ga0208903, IMG submission 184769) | Saline lake microbial communities from Ace Lake, Antarctica - Antarctic Ace Lake Metagenome 02UKJ (SPAdes) (version 2) | ecosystem: Environmental > Aquatic > Non-marine Saline and...
TTAGCAGATTCTCTCTAAAATCTCCAAGCAAAACGCCCACTTCTAAATTAGGATCTAATTTATTAGCCAAATTGCCTATCTGATTTGTAAGCAGACTATTGATATTGTCTATTAAAAACTGCTGGTCAAAAGCGTCCCTTATATTATTGTCAGGGAAGAGTTTATTAAAGGCTATGACACTACTGACATGCCGGCTCAAAAGCTGCTCATTATCCTTTAGTTTTTGTTCAAATGCAAGTAAATCTGTCTGATGCCTACTTGGAATTTGATTTTGATCAAAAGACAGCTCGTAATTAATATTTGGCGTTTGCAGCTGGTCCGTTATATTGACCGTAACATTAACTGGGTATCTGGTATTATCTGTTTCAGCGTCAGGGTTGTCGTTTGAAGTCCATAGGGTACTAAGATCTATATTCGTCTTGTACGTTGCCTTTAAGGCTACCACGGCGTTATAAGGATCCCCAGACCATGTAATTCTACTACCCTGACTTATTTCAAATTTCCTTAAAGACGCTAAATTCTGGAAACTGAAGTCGTACTTTCCAGAAACCACTTCATAGGGGCCACTCATTGTGAATTTATCACCCCGAGTATCATAATCAAGACTAAGTCTGGCATTACCAAAAGCATTTAACTTATCATTGTTGGTACGATCCAGAATAATTTCAACCTCCGCATCAGGTGTGAGCGTGAGGTTCATTGAAATCTTTAGGCCATTGGTATTAACTTCATTCTCTATTGGCTCCTCGCCTTCTTCTAGCAGCTTATCTGTGGGTTTCATTGCAAACGGAATAGCTTCAGAATCTGTATCCACTCTTTGTGCCCCATCCAGCGGAATGGTTACTTTACTCCTAGGCTTGCTTACTAATCTACCAGATATCAAAACATTTTGGAAAGAACCCGTGAGGTGGATGTCGCCAGACGCATAGGCCGATCCATAAAAAGTGTCATTTTGTTCTGAGGTTGTATTTAGCAACAAAAACCCATCTGGGTCTTTGATATAAGCATGAAGGCCCATCATAAAGTTACCTCCACCACCGTTAAAAACACCACCTTTTAGATATGCTTCGTTGCCATTTAATTTTGCATCATAAACTTTAAAACCCTCATTAGCTGCCACAAAACCCTCCTCGGTAAACAGAATTCTATCATTAAAGTATAAGTAGCCTCCTGTTGCATCAATGCGTAATTGGCCCTCCTTTATTTTTATTTCACCTCTAACGATAGGATCCACTGGCTCGCCAGTAATAGCAAGTTTCCCATTTGCCAAACCCTTTAAATCTGAAAACATATTATCTACAAATGTTCCTAAAATCTCAAGATTGGTGTCCTTTAATTTGGCTACTAGGCTCATCCCCTCCTGACCTTTAGGATCATAAGTACCCGTCACATCAAGTATCTGGACTCCCTTTCTGTCAATTTTGGACTCAATCTTTACCTTTCCTAAAAACCTATCCCAATCAATTACAGCGTTTACATCTCCCACCAAAATGTTCTTATAAATAAGTTCTGTGAAAACGATATTGCTCAAGAGTATTGGGCTATCATAAAAATCACTCACTGACAAATCCCCATCAGCAATACCCTGAACATTTAGAGCGGCTATCGGTTCCAAGACTCTAAGGTCAAACTCATTTATAGCAGCAAAGAGTTTCTTAGTGGGATCATTTGAAATAAAACCACTTAGAGCAAGACTTTGACGTTTATTGGACACTCTAAAATCTTCAAACTGTATTTCCCGACCATAAACGACTACCCTATTGTTCGCATCAAATTGCCAATTATAATCCAACAAATTAATCGAGCTGTTTTTAGGATTAAGACTCACCGAAAAACCGTCTTTCAAGAAATCGATTTCACCGAATACTAAAGCCTTATTGTTACTTTCCTGCTGCCTTATGGCGGCGTCAAATGATATGTTTCTGGAGTCTCCCCACGAACCGTTCAATTCAAGGCTCTCTGTGTCTACATTATTAAGCTTTTGCTTGTCGGAGTAAAGAATTAGTACGGTCAAAACGTCCGGTGAGTAGGCATTTTTAGAAGAGAAAAAGTCCAGCTCATTCTCATAAAACTCATTTCCTTTGTATAGGATTGTATCTGCCGTAGCCAAAATGGAAAACTGAGAAGTACTCTCTATTTTAAAGTCCCCTGAGATTTTCATTCCTTTTGAAATCTCAATGTCTGGATTAAAAAAGGCAAAGAAATCATCTGTATTCTTTACGTCAATATTGTAATGAGCGGCATATTTACTTCTAAGAGAATATGACTTTTTAGTCTCATAATAGATTTCTCTGTCCGCCTTATTACCTGAAAAAAACAAACGGTATTCCTCAGTTAATTCTAACAAATCTGAAACAAGCTCTGTGGGCACAAACTCACCATAAATATCTCCGTCAAAGTATTCAGTCCTAATTCCCATATTTCTTACGCCGCCAGTCTCACGACTTATGAATTTCATTTTATCCACGACCAAGTTTCTATCATGATGATTTACGAAAGTGTTGGTAAAAGCCGCCTCTCCTAGCCAATTATCTAGCTGATTTCCATCGAAATCAAAATCGAACTCCGTCTGAAGTAGTGCTGGCTCTTTTGAAAAACCGAGAGGCATTAAATTGCTCTTATCAATTTTGCCGTCAATTCTAAATTTATTGTCGGCAGGGTTAAAGTCCACTTGACCTACTACATTGGCGACCAAATTAGGGTCATTAATTCTTACCTTACCATCAAAAACAGACTTCCTAAGTACACCTGCTACGTTAATGTTTCTGAAATTATAATCGTTAAACCAAATTTCAGAGATCTTACCATCCATATCAATTGAGGCATTATCCACCGCAGACCCTTCTCCTCTCAGTTTGCCCTTAAAGGTGATATACCTTAAATCCTTATTCCCTATGATTTTGCCTAGATCCACAGAGCTTTGAACTACATCGGCATTATATACAGGTGTACCAGAAAGAGGCTCTATCTCAAAAATGAGCTTTCCTTCTACACGGCCCAAATTGGAAGAAACAACCTTTGCATCCGTATAAAAATCATCGAAAGTACCCTTAAATAATCCGTTGAAGTTAACTTTTTTAAACTGCTCCACATACTGACTATAGTTTTCCTTTCCAGCGTATTGCTGAGCATCTGGAGCATTAATCATTGATGGGGCTACCTCCATATGGTAAAATGCCTCTTTTACCTTGGGCAATCCTTTGAAATGCCCGTTCCCTGCGATATGACTCTCCTTCCCAAATCCTAAATTCGCGTTCTCGAAATAAAGATCTGACACCCTTCCGTAAAGGTCCGCGTCAAGTTTATATTTTTCCTCGTAAGCATACATACTGCTTGAAAACCGACCTAAGTCTTTTGAATCAAAGACCGAGTTTCTCAGGTTTCCTTTTAGGTTCACTTTAGTAATGAACTGATTCAGATCTGCAGGCGTATCATAATAGAGTCCTACAAAACTCTTGATTATCGAGTTATTAATCCTAGCGTCTAATTTTTGGAGAAGAATTTTCTTTTTAGAATAAAAAAAGTCAGTGTCAATCTTCTTAATCGCCAAATTACTTCGAGGTTCAAGTCCTTTGATTCCCCTACCCTCAAAAATTATAGTGTCTCGGTGAACAAAAAAGTCTTTCAGGTTACCTGAAATACCATTTATCTCAAAATTAGCATAATCAAAAAGTTCTTTAGGAAAACGTTCTTTATGAGGATCAACCAAGGTGAATTTTCCATTTTGAATGACAGCTTCATCAATTGTAAAGGGTTTAGACCTTCTAAGTTTTAGGCTATCTTTTTTGACCGCTAGGCTACCAATTTTACTCAACCAGAGGTCAATATTAAGCTTCCCATTTTCCTCCCTTATTATTCTAACATCAGGCTCTTTGAGCATGACAAAATCTAGGTTATTGTCAAAGTCAACAATCGTAGCACCATCAAATTTGAAATTGGTCGCACAATTAACATAAATCTCTTTAACAGAAATCATGTCCCTTCCGTCTAAGTCCTTTATTTTAACATCTTCCAGTCTTATTTCATCAAGCCAACGCACAGTTACACGACCAATACTAACCTCAGAGCCCAGCTTTTGGGTTAACCAATCTGTAGCTTTCTTTGTTAGATTAGTTTGAAAAGAATCATATTGTAGGGCATAAAAAAGCCCACCTACTACAATAACAATCACTAGTAGCAGCAGCCAAAAAGCCCTAACCCCTATTTTAAACCCCTTAATCACTTCCTTAATTTAGTTCTTCTTAATTTTGTCAAAAAAATCATTTATGTCCGAAAATATTGCCCTGCTTGCCATAGAATCTTCCTGCGATGAAACGTCGGCTTCGGTTATTATTAACGGTCAGGTCAAATCCAACATTGTTTCAACACAATTAATACATGAAAAGTATGGTGGGGTAGTTCCTGAACTTGCCTCCAGAGCTCATCAGCAGAACATTCTGCCCGTGGTAGATGCCGCTTTGAGACAAGCAAATATAGCAAAAAATGACCTCAAAGCGGTAGGATTCACTCGAGGCCCGGGTCTATTAGGTTCACTTTTGGTGGGGGCTTCATTCAGCAAGGGTTTTGCTTTGGCAAATGATATTCCGTTAATTGAAGTCAATCATATGCAGGCTCATATTTTAGCCCATTTTATAGAAGACCCCAAACCTACTTTTCCTTTTATCTGTTTGACAGTAAGTGGCGGACACACGCAACTGGTTATCGTAAAAAGCCAGCTAGAGATGGAAGTAATAGGCGAAACCTTAGATGATGCCGTGGGCGAAGCTTTTGATAAAGGTGCCAAAATGCTAGGACTTCCTTACCCTGGAGGTCCGATGATTGATAAACATGCCTCCTTAGGAAATCCAACGGCCTTTGAGTTTCCTATTTCAGAAATGAAAGGTTTAAGCTTCTCCTTCTCTGGAATTAAAACATCCCTACTCTATTTTTTGCAGAAGGGTGTAAAGCAAAACCCAAATTTCATAGATGAAAACATAGATGACATTTGTGCGAGTTATCAACTCGCTTTAATTAAAAACCTCACCCGAAAACTAAAGAAAACTACCAAGCTTCATAAAATCAAGAGAGTAGCTATTGCCGGAGGCGTGGCTGCTAATTCAGGATTGAGAAAAACCTTATGTGAAATAGCAAAAAAAGAAGGCTGGGAAGTGTTTATTCCGAAGTTTGAATATTGTACAGATAATGCCGCTATGATAGCCATGGCTACTCATTTCAAGTATTTAGAAGGTCAATTTGCAGAGCAATCCATAAGCCCACTGCCGAGATACGCCTTATAAAGACTTAACTACAACAATAGAATAGGCCAAACCAATGTCCAAGTTTAGAAAGAGTTAATTATCCTTAATCTTCACTGAAATCTCTCGGGATTGAAATTTGAATTAAAAGAATTCGTTCTTAGCCATAAACCCTTAATTTTGATTTTAGTATAAAATCCTCTTTCTCCTATGAAGTTTCCACAAGCTGGCTTTTTAGCCAATGGTAAGTTTAAGAAAATTATCAATTTTTTCTACATCACTTTTTTTAGTGGTATCTGCTTATTCCTGTTTTACCTTTTGGCAGTAAACTTCAACTTTCTCTACCTATTTGGAGACATGGTGCCTGTAGATGACCTAGATAACCCTAAAAGCGAAATTGCCACAGAGGTGATATCTTCAGATGGTAAAGTCCTTGGCAAGTTTTTTTATGAAAATAGAAGCCCTGTAGATTTTGACGAGCTATCACCCAACATTATTAATGCTCTTATTTCAACAGAAGATGTACGATTTTCAAGGCACGCAGGTATTGACGCCAGAGCGATGCTTAGAGTTTTTACAGGATTGCTCACCTTTAACCCTCAGGGTGGAGGAAGTACCGTATCTCAGCAGCTAGCAAAAAATCTTTTTAGGCTACGTAGAGATAAGTCCTTTGAAGGTATCCTGTATGATGTTCCTGGCCTTAGAACGCTTCTTATTAAAACAAAGGAGTGGATTACGTGTGTAAAGCTAGAAAAACGTTACACAAAGAAGGAAATCATGAAAATGTACCTAGATACCATTGAGTTTAGTAGTGGTGCATATGGTATTAAATCTGCGGTTAAAACTTACTTTCAAAAATCTCCTTCAGAAGTCACCGTACCCGAGGCAGCCCTTCTAATTGGCATGATCCAGAACCCTTCCCGATTTAATCCAAAGTTTAGACCACAGTATGCTAAGCCTAGAAGAAATACCGTCATGTTTAAAATGGTAAGGTATGGAAAACTGGCTAAAGACGATTATGACCAATTTAAAGAGGAAGCTATTGTATTAGACTACTCGCCTGATTCACATAATAATGGTTTAGCTCCTTATTTCAGAGCATATCTTAAAAGCTGGATTAAAGAAGAAATTAAAAATTACGGATACGCTCCAGAAGATATCTATACTAAAGGTTTTAAAATTTATACCACTATAGATTCTAGAATGCAGACTTATGCAGAAGAGGCCGTAGCCGAGCACATGTCCAAGCTTCAGGAAACTTTTTATAAGCATTGGAATGGGCAAAACCCATGGGTTCAAAGAAGAAATGCCAAAACATCTTCAGGAGGATTCGAAGAAATCCCAGGGTTTATAGAAAAAGTAGCTCGAAGAACTCAATACTATCGGGCTCTAAAAAGAAGCATTGGAAACGATGAGTCCAAAATATTCGTGGAAATGAATAAGAAGATGGACATGAATGTGTTTACCTGGGAAGGAGAAAAAGATACATTGATGTCTCACATGGACTCTATTAGGCACTATAAGAAGTTCTTAAATATTGGTATGCTGGCCATGGATCCTAGAGATGGGAATATTAAAGCATGGGTAGGTGGTATAGATTTCAAGAATTTCCAATATGACCATGTAACCAGCAAAAGGCAGCCGGGCTCTACATTTAAGCCTTTTGTTTATGTCACAGCTATAGATAATGGTTTTTCCACCTGTGAAGAAGTTGTGGATGAGCCCATCACTTTTGGGGCGGAAGACGGTCTCGTAGGCACCACCTATACACCTAAAAATGCCAATGGGAAATACACTTATCAATCTTATACTTTAAGAAGGGCTTTAGGGTTATCTATCAACTCCGTGAGTGCACGGCTTATTAAACAGTTTAAACCCATCAATGTCATCAAAATGGCTCATCAATTGGGGATAGAAAGCGAATTGGACAATAGCCCATCATTGTGTTTAGGTGTAAGTGATGTTTCCCTTTTAGAAATGTTAGGTGGTTATGGTGTTTTTGCTAATGGTGGAAAATACACGAAACCTATTTTTGTAACAAGAATAGAAGACAAGCACGGTGAATTGATCCGCGAATTTCTCCCAGATCAAAAAGAGGTGTTAAGTTCAGAGTCTGCCTATAAAATGATTCATTTAATGCGTGGTTCTGTTCAGTCTGGTGGCACTTCCACTTCGTTAGCCCGTTATGGGCTCCTTAACGATAATGAAGTGGCAGGTAAAACAGGAACCACCTCTAACTTTTCTGATGGCTGGTTTATGGGTTTAACCTCAAACCTCATAGCAGGCGTATGGTCTGGAGGAGATGACAGAGCTATACATTTTAGGAGTTTGCAATATGGCCAAGGAGGCAGAATGGCCCTTCCTGCCTATGGTCTGTTCATGGAAAAAGTCTATGCAGATAAGGACTTGGAATTTGGTAGAAGCAAGTTCACAGTGCCAGCTGGCATAAGAATTTCTGGCGACTGCATTCTAAGTCCTGGAGAGTCCTTTAATCCAGGGAGATATGCCTCCGACTCAGCTAGGGCCACGCTACCAGGAAACGCAAGAGCTCCCCAAGGAGAGGACGTGCTTTAGTCAGGAAAAATGAGATATTTAGCTTAGAATCTAACAGTTAGAGAGGACATGCTGGCTTCTAAAATTATTTTCAGAAAATTTTGAAAATTCAATAAGGTTAACTTACTTTGGTCTTTGAGTTATGTGCAAACCTAGAAGATTTTAGTTTTAAGCCATCTTATGGAATTACAAGAAGCGAAGGATAAGTTTATCCATACATGGGGTACGCTAGCTACCCAATGGGGAATAAACCGAACGATGTCGCAGATTCACGCATTACTACTGCTCTCTCCGAAATCACTCAATGCCGACCAAATCATGGAAGAGTTGCGTATTTCTAGGGGCAACGTGAATATGAACTTAAGAGACCTTATGAGCTGGGGCTTAATAAATAAGCAATTACTTCCAGGAGAAAGGAAAGAGTACTTCCTAGCAGAAAAAGATATTTGGAAAGTGGCTCGTCTAATAGCAAAAGAGCGTAAGCGAAGAGAGATAGAGCCTATTTTAGAAAGCATGGAAGACATCCAGTCTCAGCTGCTGCCAGACACTGATGAGAAAAAAGAGGTTTTAAGAATTATTGGAGACATTAGTCAAGTTACGAAATTCACCAACAGCACAGTAGACTCTGTCTTAAAGGCAGAAGAGTCTTGGTTAATAAATAATTTTTTGAAATTATTTAAGTAAACGGCATAACAAAAGCATGAATGCAGTAAATTGACCATTCAATTACTGCTATTTTTATGCGTATTCTTTTCCTATTTATCTTCTGCTCCCTTCAAGTCATCGCACAAGATGATATAAACGTAATGACTTTCAACATTCGTTATGCCACACCTTCTGATGGTCTTAATCAATGGGAAAACAGAAAGGAAAAAGTGGCCCAAACCATCTCCTATTATCATTCAGATATTGCTGGGCTTCAAGAAGCCACGGAGCCCCAAGTACGCTACCTTGCAGAAAAGCTAGAAAATTATAACTGGGTAGGTTTAGGAAGAGATGACGGTAAATCCAAAGGAGAATTCGCTCCTATTTTTTACAGCAAAGACCGATTAGAACTGGTTAAATGGAACACAATTTGGCTCTCTAAAACACCCAAAGTTCCGTCTAAAGATTGGGACGCCGCTTTACCAAGAATAGCAACTATAGCCTATCTCAAACGTAAATCTGATGGGGAAGTTTTTGTAGCCATCAATACACATTACGACCACAAGGGAGAAGTAGCACGAGTAGAAAGTTCTAAGCTTATTTCAAGAACGGTAAATGCCCTAAAAGAAAATTATAAGGTTATCTTATTAGGCGACTTTAATAGTACACCTAAAGATGAAGCCATGCTTACTTATACCGAAAATGGATTAAGCAATACCAAGGATATTTCAAAAGCAGAGCATTTTGGACCAATTGATACTTTTACAGGGTTCAATAGTACGGAAAGACCCGATAGTCAGATTGACCATATTCTAGTAAGCCCCGAAATAAAAGTAAAAAGCCATGCCACCATTTCTCAGGCATGGAATGGTCTCTATGCGTCCGACCACCATGCAGTTTTGGTTATTTTAAGCTTTTAAGGTTCTACAACCCGCTCAATTTGCTTTTTCTTATTCCACGGAGCTGTGGTTTTTCTAGCCATATCTGCCAAAAGAAGTAACACTAAGGCGATAAAAGCTAGGAAAACTATTTTGAACAAATTATTCTTCTTCATGATTCTAAAGCCAAGTTACTCACATCTATTCGTCTAACAAACTCCCCCGAATTTCCAGAAATTTCATTCCATTTAATATCTGAAAACGATAGCTCTATCAAGCTCGCCTTCTTCAGATTCCCTCCAACATCACCCCTGGTGAGATACTCGGCAAAAAAAGTGATATCTGGATTATGACCAAAAATTGCCACAACACCGAAATCTTCTGAAACACTATTTAAACTTCCCAGATAAGCCTTAGGGCCGCCCCCGTCATACAAACTTTGCTCCAGTGAAATACTATCTTCTCTTATGCCCAATTGTTCTGCAAAAACTGTGGCAGTTTGAAGAGCCCTGTTAGCAGGACTCGATATAAAATATGAAACATTAGTCTTTTCCTCAGACATAAATTTCCCGAGTCGGGCAGATTGCATAATTCCTTTACTTGTTAAATTTCTATCAAAATCTTTTAACCTGACACTGAATCCAAAATCTTCAGCCTGTGCATGTCTTATAATAAAAAGTCTTTTTGTCATGTTTCCCTACCCGGCTATAGAACCAGATATATAGTTCTCTAAATAGTTAATGTGTTGTCTTTGTTCCAAAATTAAGCCATTTACGATATCTCTTGTACTTAAAAGACCCACTACTTTCCCATTGTCATCAAGGATTGGTAAGTGCCTAAAGTTATTATCGTTCATGAGTTCCATACAGCCTCGAATGTCCATGTCTAGGTTAGCCGAAATTACATTTGCAGTCATTACATCCGTCATTGGCGTACTCTTAGCCTTTCTTCCTTGAATAATTCCTTTTCGAGCATAATCTCTTTCAGAGAAAATTCCTTTTATGTCCTCCCCTTCCATTACCAAAACAGCACCAATCTGATATTTGGCAAGCACTGCTAGAGCCTCTATTACAGTGGTTTCTGGTCTTACAGATACTATTTCTTTTAGAGCTTTCTCTGCTAATAGCGTTTTAACTTTAGTTACCATTTCAATAGGGTTATTTCAATAAATATATTCTGTACCAAAATAAAAAAATACATCTACATCAGCAAGGTATTACGTTTCTAAAAGAAATTCATAAATTTGGGTATGCAATTAATGATAGTAACTATAGTAGCGGTCCTCTTCGCATTTTTCCTTTTCAGTGTAAGACTTGTTTTTGTAAAAGACGGAACCTTCAAAGGTACTTGTGCAAACAATAATCCAATGCTGGTTGAAGAAGGAGCAGTATGTGGCGTATGCGGTAGAAAGCCTGATGAACCTTGCGAAAACGACTAAAGCTGCTCTACAATTAAGGCTTCAAAGGCGGTTGAATGAACTATTTCCATTTTCCCCGCCTCTTCAAAGGTACACTGTATAGCCATTGAATGTTTTTCGGCATATTTCATGGCTAAGTCTTTACCTATAACCATAAAAAAGGTAGCATAGGCATCCGCATCCATGGCATTTGAAACTACCACAGCCACACTAAGTAAGCTGTGAGTCACAGGTTTCCCTGTTTTGGGATTTAGGGTATGGCTGTATTTCTTCCCATCTTTTTCTATGAATTTCCTGTAGCTTCCAGAAGTTACTAAAGATCCATCAGATAAGCTAACCACAGTTTGCAAGGCATTATTTTCACTTCCGATATTAAAGTCTGGCCTTTCTATTCCTACTTTCCATTTTACACCCGACCTATTAAGGCCTTTCGCCTTCGTTTCTCCTCCTAGCTCCACCAGATAGTTAAGTATCCCATGAGACTCTAGGAAATCTCCTAAAACATCTACCGTATATCCTTGGGCAATCGCATTGAAATTGAGCTCTGAATTCGGGGCCATTTTCACTAAAGTGTCGCCTGTTAAACAAAACTTCTCTAGACCCACTAGGTTTAATAAACTGTCTACTTGAGATTGAGCAGGAAATTGTGTTCTTTTTTCTCTGGCAAAACCCCAAGCTTCTATTAAAGGACTCAAAGATGGGTCAAAGGCTCCTTGACTTAATTCATAGAAATGCCTTGAGCGATTCAATACCTTCACAAAGTGGTCATCCAAGACGTGAGGTCCAGAATGTTCATTAACCAGTCTTATTAGGGAAGTACTATCCCATAAAGACATAGAATGGTCTATAACGGCCAAAATACTATCTACGGGATTTATAAAGTCCACATCGGATACAGGCTCATAGACTATCCTAAAAGTGCTCCCTTGAGCATATCCTTGAAAAGCCGAATAGGATTTGTCCTTGCTTTTGCAAGAGACAAACCCTATTGACACTATGAAGCAAACAAGAAGTGTTTTACCCATTTCTATTAAATTTCTACCCTCCGAAATCATCAAAAGCCACGTTCTCATCAGGGATTCCCCAATCGTCAGCCATTTTAATAACCGACTGATTCATCATTGGAGGTCCACAAAAATAAAGCTCTATGTCTTCTGGAGCCTCATGCTTACTCAAAAATTCGTCGATCACCACATTGTGAACAAAGCCTTTAAAACCATCACCTTCAGGGTCGTTTATGTCTTTTTTTAGCGTCCAGTTGTCCTCTTCTTGAGGATTATCTAGGGCTATACAAAATTTAAAGTTCGGGAATTGCTTCTCTATTTCTCTAAACTCCTCTATATAGAACAACTCGCGTTTTGTACGGCCTCCATAAAAGAAAGTTACTTTACGCTTTGTTTTCAAGGTATGAAATAGGTGGTAAAGGTGCGAACGCATAGGTGCCATTCCTGCTCCTCCACCTACATATAGCATTTCTGCCTCTGTCTCTTTAATAAAGAACTCACCAAAAGGTCCAGATATTGTTACTTTATCTCCTGGTTTTTGGCCAAACATATAGGAAGAACATAAACCTGGATTTACGTCCATCCACGTATTTCTAGCTCTATCCCATGGTGGTGTAGCAATTCTAATCGTAAGACTTACCATATTCCCTTCCGCGGGATGGTTAGCCATGGAATAGGCTCTAAAAACCTCCTCATCGTTTACCATCTTCAATGGCCAAAGATTAAACTTATCCCACTCTTCCTTAAACTTATCCGGAGTCTCGTGATATTTGGGATGAGCGGTTATATCTATGTCCTTAAATTCTACAGTAGTCTTTGGAACATCTATTTGAATATATCCTCCAGCTTCGAAGTCTAATGTCTCACCCTCTGGAAGCTTCACTTGATATTCCTTTATGAACGATGCTACATTATAGTTTGAAGTAACTTCACACTCCCACTTTTTTACACCAAATACCTCGTCAGGTATTCTAATGTCCATATCCTCCTTAACCTTGACTTGGCAGGCTAAACGTAGCTTTTCTCCTACCTGACGACGGTTTAGATGATTAGTTTCTGTAGGTAATACTTCTCCACCACCAGTGTAAACATTACAGGTACACATAGCACAAGTACCTCCTCCTCCACAAGCAGATGCTAGAAAGAGATTATTGGCTCCTAACACACTTAGAAGGGTATCACCAGATTTTGTAATGATCGGGTTATCATTGTCGCCATTGATAGTAATCTTTACATCGTTTTGAGGCAAAAGTTTCGCCTTTGCCGTTAATATTAAAAAAACAAACAACAAAATCACCAAAACGAAAACAACAATACTACTGAGAAGTATAGGTAGCATAAATAATAGATTTATAATTTAATACCTGAAAAACTTAAAAACGCCATAGCCATTAGGCCAGTGATCATCATCGCCATACCTAAGCCCTGCAAGGCCGGTGGTACTTTAGAGTACTGCAGCCTTTCGCGAATAGCCGCCAAAAGAACAATTGCCAGAAAGAACCCAATACCAGTTCCAATGGAGAAAACAAAGGTTTCTGAGAAGTTATATTCTCTTTCCTGCATGAATAATGAAGCACCTAAAATAGAGCAGTTTACAGTAATCAAAGGCAAGAAGATACCCAAAGCACTATATAATGCTGGTGCAAACTTCTCAATCACCATTTCTACCAATTGGACGGCTCCTGCAATAGTGGAGATGAACAAGATAAAAGAAAGGAAGGTCAGATCTACCGCAGCCAACGAAGGATGAATCCATGATAAAGCACCCTCACCTAGCATGTAGGTTAAGATGACATAGTTTAATGGCGTCGTTAACAACATCACAAAGATTACTGCCAAGCCCAATCCAAAGGCTGTTTTTATTTTTTTAGAGACAGCCAAAAAGGAACACATTCCTAAGAAAAACGCAAAAACTGCATTTTCAACAAAAATTGATTTAACAAAAAGACTTAAAAGATTTTCCATATTCTTATTATCAAAATTAATTATGATACGTTAATTAATTTGGGGTTACGCCCACGCTGAATCCAAATATAAATTCCTATCAAAAACAAGGCTGCTGGTGGTAATACCATCAATCCGTTATTTACATAGCCCATCTCGTAGAAGGCATCTGGTATGACTTGGAAGCCCAATAATTTCCCAGCACCAAATACTTCTCTAAAAAAAGCGACAGCTATTAAAATCATTCCATATCCAATTCCATTTCCTACACCATCTAAAAAGGCTGGCCATGGTTTTTGTCCTAAAGCAAACGCCTCTAAACGTCCCATGATGATACAGTTAGTAATAATAAGACCTACAAAAACTGAAAGCTTCTTACTGATATCAAACATATAGGCCTTCAATACCTGGTCCACAATAGTCACCAAAGTAGCCACCACAATTAGCTGAACAATAATCCTTACTCTGGTAGGAACAGATTTACGAAGCATACTAATGATGAGACTAGAGAACCCGCTCACGAAAATAACACCTAAGGTCATAATGATGGCTGGCTTTATCTGGACTGTCACTGCCAAAGCGGAACAAATACCCAAGACCTGAACAGTCACTGGATTATTATCATCTAAGGGGTCTTTGATCACCCGCAAAGTTTTCTTTGAAAACAATGGTTCCCTCTTTTCTTTAATTTCTGCTACTTCTGCCATTTTAATTTAATTTTAGTTTGTTAAAATAACTTAGATAAGGTTCTATACAATTCTTCAACATTTCATCTGTGCCGTCAGATGTAATGGTTCCTCCAGAGATACCGTCTACACGGTTATCACTACTTAATTCCGACTTCATGGTAGATTTCATAACGTTTACCGAAACAAAGCTGCCTTCTTCGTCTAATACTTTCTTTCCTTTAAATTGGTCCTGAAAAAAAGGCTCTGTAATCTCTGCACCCAAACCTGGTGTTTCACCTTTGTGATCAAAAGTGGCCCCGTGAATGGTATTAAAATCATTCTTAAGAGACACATATCCCCAAATAGGACCCCAGAGACCAACACCTCTAAGTGGTATTATATAAGACTTCTCTCCTCCTTCTGCCGTGAAAATATAAAGTGGTAACCGACGCTCCTCTGGAGATTTAGCCACTTCCCTTTTCATGTCTACATCATCCACCTTTACGCCTTCTATAACTTCTCCAGCACTATTGACAATCATCTCTTCCACAGCCACCTCGTAAGCTTTATTTACGGCATCCGCTTCTTCTTCATTCACCAGAACAGATTTCAAAATGTTCTTTCTGTTATCCAAAGCAACATTTGCTTCCTGAAGTGGCTTTAATTGCTGGGCAATCAAAACTAAGATAACCGCTGTAATTACGGATATACCGATAGCGAATAAAAATGTATATCTATTATTATGCATGCTTCAATCTCTTTTTTATGTGTGACTCCACTACCATGTGATCAATTAATGGTGCGAATACATTGAACAACAATATACTCAGCATCATTCCTTCTGGATATGCGGGATTAAATACCCTTAATATTACCGTAAATGCTCCAATCAAAAGGCCATAAATAATCTTACCTCTTTGCGTGTGAGAAGCAGTTACTGGGTCAGTTGCCATAAAAATGGCTCCAAAAGCAAAGCTACCAATTAAGAGATGGTTAACCGCTGGCATGTGCATGGCATGAGTTAACACATTTGCAGGTGCCAAAACGTTCATTAAAAGACCCATCAATAAACCTCCGGCAAATACAGAAACCATAATTCTCCAGCTTCCTACTCCCGTCAGGATTAAGTAAATGCCTCCTATTAGACAAGCCAATACGGATGTTTCACCAATAGAGCCTTGTTCATAGCCAAGAAACATATCTTTGGCCGATTGTATTTGCGTATAATCAGCATCAAATGCGACAAGATTGGTCGCTCCCGAAAAAGCATCTAATACTGTTTGACCTACTTCTGGAGATAAATCTGTCCAAATTTCACCAGACAGAAAAGCGGGAAAGGCAAAAAACATAAAAGCTCTTGCTAAAAGAGCCGGATTCATGAAATTATAACCCGTTCCTCCAAAAATCTCTTTCCCTAAAAGCGTACAGAAAATAGCACCCATAGCCACCATCCAAAGAGGGACTGTAACAGGAAGTGTTAGAGGAATCAAGAGACCAGTAACCAGATAACCTTCACTTATAGCGTGTCCTTGCCAAATGGAGAAGATAAACTCGACTCCTAAACCAACCGCGTAAGAAACAACAACTATTGGAAGCACCTTAAGTGAACCAAAGAAGAATTTATCTAAAAAAGAAGCTTCCATTCCGAAAGCCAAATAATGTTGATGGCCTACATTCCACATACCAAACAACAAACATGGAATTAAAGCAATGATAACTGTCATCATCGTCCGCTTCATATCCATAGCGTCTTTGATGTGAACTCCATTTTTAGTGGTTTCGTCTGGAACGAAAAGAAGGGTCTCAAAAGCCTCAAAGGCCGGATGCCACTTTTCCATTTTGCCGCCTTTCTCAAAATTTGGCTTTACCGAATCTAGTAGATTTCGTAAAAATTTCACTTAATATTCTTTTTTTGATTCTTCAATTAAATAATCAACCTTCTGTCAGCATTAAATCAAGCCCTTCTCTAAGAACTTTTTGAACCTCAATTTTAGAAGTACAAACAAACTCGCACAAGGCCATATCTTCTTCCACTACCTCATAAATACCTAAGGATTCCATTCTTTCTATATCATTAGCCATGATAGACTTCATGAGTTGTACTGGCATTATGTTCATTGGAAGCACTTTCTCGTATTGACCACTTACCACATAAGGTCTTCTTTCACCGTGGGTATTAGTATCTATATCATACTTCTTATTTGGCATAAGCCAAGAAAAGAAGGTTCTAGAAAGGCTCAATTTATTTAAACCAGGTAATGTCCATCCTAAGAACTCGGAATAATTCCCCTCTGGAATAACAGTAATCTGAGAAGTATGAAAAGACAGCGTGTCTTCTTTGTGAGAGACTTTTCCAGTAAGAACGTTCCCTTGAATGTAACGTACATTATCTCCACTGACCTTTTCTGATAAAACACCAGTCAATGATTGACCCACTTTTACTTTGATGTAAACTGGAGCATTAACTTGGGACCCAGTTAGAGCAACAATTCTTTCCGCGTGGTATTCACCTGTATTAAACAGATCCCCTAAAACAATCACATCCTGAACCCCCATGGTCCATACTTTCTCCCCACTCTTGATTGGATTCACATGATGAATCTGAATACCAACATTTCCCGCAGGATGTGGGCCAGAAAATTCACTAGTATTTCCACTGGAAACAGTAACAGGATTTGACGATGATACTCCAACTTCTAAATTACCTCCTGACAAAACATCT